>FWWL01004728.1_pt1 | contig 22425 bp, 17 predicted proteins | sample 2228331 | NCBI WGS metagenome assembly FWWL01 (sample SAMEA103939775, study PRJEB20133) | metagenome | reverse complement strand
CACCGCGAAATCGACCAGCATGATCGCGTTCTTGGTGACGATGCCCATCAGCATCAGCAGGCCGATATAGACCGGCATCGAGACCGGCTTGTCGGCCGCCAGCAGGGCGATGACGACGCCGCCGAAGGAGAGCGGCAGAGAGAGCAGGATCGTGATCGGCTGGAAGACCGATCCGAAGAGCAGGATAAGCACCGCCAGCACCAGCATCAGCCCGGTGCCCATGGCGGTGATGAAGCCCTGCACCACCTCGCCCTGAATCTCCGCGTCACCGGTCGCGGCGATGCGCACGCCCTCGGGCAGGCCGACCTCCTCGACGATCTTGTTGAAGGTCTCCTGCGCCGTGCCGAGTTCGAAGCCGCGCCGCAGATCCGCGCCGATCTGCGCGCGCCTCGTGCGGTCGTAGCGGTCGATCGAGGACGGCCCCTCGCCGAAGCCGATATCGGCCACCGCCGTCAGCGGCACCGAGACGCCGTTCGCGTTGGTGACGCGCAGCGCCGCGACATTGCGGATGTCGGTGCGCGCCGCCTCGTCGAGCTGCACGCGGATCGGCACCAGCCGGTCGCCGGCGTTGAACTTGGCGAGGTTCGCGCCGACATCGCCGATGGTGGCGACACGCACGGCCTCGGAGATCGCCTCGGGCGTGACGCCGAGACTGGCGGCCTCCTCCAGCTTGGGCGTGACGCGCAGTTCCGGCCGCGAGAGCGAGCCCGAGGTCGCGACGTTGAGATAGCCCTCGACCTTGCGCATCCGGCTCTCGATGCGCGCCACCGCCTCGTCGAGCGCGGCCCCGTCCTTGGAGAGGATCGAGAAGGCCATCTCGCGCTCGCCGCGCTCGTTGACATACCAGGCGCGGACATCGGGCACGCTCGCGAGTTTTTGCGCGATCACCGCCTTGAGGTCCTTCTGGCGCTCCTTGCGCTCGCTCTTCGGCAAGAGCTTGATCGTGACCGAGGCGCGGCGCACCTCGCGCGTGCCCGTCGGCGAGGAGCCGCCAAGCACGAAGACCTGCGTCACCTGCGGGATCTCGCGCAGCGCATCGACGATCCTGTCGGTGGTGACGCGGGTGTCCTCCAGCGTCGAACCCGGCGGCAGTTCGATCGAGGCGACGACGCGGCCGGTGTCCTCGTCGGGAATGAAGCCGGTCGGCAGCAGCGCGGTCGCCTGGATCGAGCCGTAGAGAAAGCCGAAGCCGATCAGCAGCGTGACATAGGCCATGTTGAGCGGCAGCTTGCGCCAGCGCCCCGTGCCGTCGAGACGCGGCAGGAACGGGATACGCAGGCGTGCCAGCGAACCCTTGAGCAGGCCGACATAAGCGCCCATCACGAACCCATCCTTGGGGTCCTGGTGCTTCACCGGCTTCATCAGATAGGCGGCCATCATCGGCGTGATCAGGCGCGCCACCAAGAGCGAGAACAGCACCGCAACCGCGACCGTGAGGCCGAACTGGCGGAAATACTGCCCCGCCACGCCGCTCATGAACGAAACCGGCGCGAAGATCGCCACGATCGTCAGCGTGATCGCGATGACGGCGAGCCCGATCTCGTCGGCGGCCTCCATCGCGGCGCGATAGGGCGATTTGCCCATGCGCATGTGCCGGACGATGTTCTCGATTTCGACGATGGCGTCGTCGACGAGGATGCCGGTGACGAGCGTGATGCCGAGCAGGCTGACGAGGTTGAGCGAGAAGCCCATCAGCTCCATGGCCCAGAAGGTCGGGATCGCCGAGAGCGGCAGCGCGATCGCGGTGATGAGTGTGGCGCGCCAGTTCTTCAGGAACAGGAAGACGACGAGCACGGCGAGTCCCGCGCCCTCCAGCAGCGTCGTCATCGCCGCCTTGTAGTTGCCGTAGGTGTAGGCGACAGCGTCGTCTATCGGCTTGAGGACGACGTCCGGGTAGCGCTGGTTCAGCTCGGCGACGCGGGCGGCGACCACTTCCTTGACCGACAATTCGCTCGAGCCCTTGGAGCGGAACACGGCGAAGGTGACGACGGGCGACTTGTCGAGCCGGCCGAAGGAGCGTGGTTCGGAGTTCGAATCCTCGACGCGGCCGAGCTCCTTGAGGCGGACCTCGCGGCCCCCGGTCAGCGAAATCTTGGTGTCGGCGAGTTCCGCCACCGTGCGCGCGCCCGCAAGCGTGCGGATCGCCTGCTCCTGCCCGCCGATCTCGCCGCGGCCGCCGGCGAGATCGACATTGGTGGCCCGGATCTGGCGGTTGACCTCGCCCGCCGTGATGCCGAGCGCCAGCAGCCGGTCGGGATCGAGCGAGATCCGGATCTCGCGATCGACGCCGCCATAGCGGTCGATCCGGCCGACGCCCTTCAGCCCCTGCAATTCGCGCGCGACGATGTCGTCGACATGCCAGGAGAGCTGCTCCAGCGTCATGCCCGGCGAGGCCGCGCCATAGGTCATGATCGACTGGCCCTCGACATCGATGCGCTGGATGATCGGCTCGTCGATGGTGCGCGGCAGATCGGCCCTGATCTTGGCGATGGCGTCCTTGACGTCGTTGACGGCGCGGTCGGTGTTGATCTCGAGCCGGAACTCAATGATCGTCTGCGACTGCCCGTCGGTCAGCGTCGAGATCACGTGCTTCACGCCGGTGATGTTGGCCACAGCGTCCTCGACGCGCTTTGAGATCTGGCTTTCGAGTTCGGCCGGGGCCGCGCCAGACTGCGTCACCGTGACCGAAACCAGCGGCACGTCGATATTGGGAAAGCGCGTCACCGGCAGCTTCGAGAACGAGAGCAGGCCGAGCACGCAGAGCACGACGAAGAGCAGGATCGAGGGAACAGGCTTCCGGATCGACCAGGCGGAAAAGTTGAAGTTCACGGGCTCGGCTCCGTCACTGCGTCGCGATCGGCGTGATCATGTCGCCGTCGCGCACGAAGGTGCCGGCGCGCGCCACCACGGTCTCGCCATCGCTGATGCCGGAGACGATCTCGGCCCGGCCGTCGCCGGCCAGCCCAAGCTGCACCTGCTTCGTCGTGACCTTGCCGTCCTTGACGCTCTGCACGGTCGGGCCCGAGCGCGCATAGGTGATTGCAGAGAGCGGCAGCGTCACCGCCCGCTTGCGCCCGGTCTCGATGACGCCGCGCGCAAACGCGCCGACCGAGACAGGCTGGTCGCCCTTCAGCGAGACGCGCAGGCGCCCGAGCCGGGAGGCCCTGTCCACCTCGGGAGAAATCAGCCGGATCGACCCTTCGAGCGGCACGGTGCTGCCGGCCTGCAGCACGGCGACGCGCTGGCCGGTCCTCAGCCCCGGCAACTCGACTTCGGCGACCTCGGCTTCCAGCTCGATCGCGCCGTCGGCGATGATCCGGAAGAGCGGCTCGGCGGCGGCCATCGCGGCCGTCGCGCCGAGTTTCGCATTGCGGCGGCTGATCGTGCCTGCGGCCGGCGCCTTGATCTCGGTCCGCGCGAGCCTGACCGCGATGTCGCGGCCCTGCGCCTGCGCCAGAGCGAGATCGGCATTGGCGATCGCCAGCGCCTGCCGGGAGGAGTTGAGCTTGGCCTCGGCCGCGCGGGCGGCCGCGTCGCGCTGGTCGAAGGTTTCGTTGGAGACGTTGCCGCTGGCGCGAAGCTGCTTGGTGCGGTCGAAATTGTTGTTGGCGGCGACGAGATTGGCCTGCGCCTCGGTGATCTGGGCGTTGGACTGGGCGATCACCGCCTCGGCGCGGGCGATCTGGGCGTCGTTTTGCGCCTTCTGCACGTCGAGCGTGGTGCGCGAGAGCCGCGCCAGCACCTGCCCGGCGGTGACCTTGTCCCCCTCCTCGGCGAGAAGTTCGACGATCTGCAGCCCATCGACCTCCGGCGAGACCAGCACCTCGTCGCGCGCCACCATCGAACCGGAGACGACGACGCTTTGGACGATTTCGGTCGTCTTCGCTTTGGTCACCGTCACGGAGGGGCCGGCCGCAGGGGCGGACTGGCCCGCAGCAGGGGCGGTCGTCTGCGCCTGAACGCCGGCGGCCGGCAGGAGCGCGGCGGCGAGCAGGGCTGCGCGAAGGATGGCGGGGGGCGTCATGATGGGGACCTGTCGGAGGGAAGCACGAGCACCTGCGCGAGGCCGCGCATCGCCGTGAAGAGCGTTTCCGCCGCCATGGCGGCGTCGAAGGACGGATCGGTGGCGCGGCGGCAGAAGAACCCGTCGGCCATCATGAAGACGGCCTGCAGGAAACGGGCGTCGTCGAGATCGGCCGGCAGCTCGCCGCTGGCCTTGGCCCCGGCGATCGCCTGGGCGAGGCCGCCCAGCACCGTGCCGTCGATCGCGGCGCACATTTTCGCCATGGCGGGATTGCGCGCGGCCTCGGCCCATATTTGCAGGCAGATGACCGCCTTTTCGCGCGGCTCCTCGACGAGGTGGCGACGGCCGAGCGCCTCGAGCTGGTCGAGCACTTTGCCCTGCGCGGGATCGAGACCGGCAAAATCCTCGGCGATCTGGCTGCGGTCGCGCTCGGCCATGCCGGCGATGATGGCGTCTTTGGAGGCGAAGTAGCGGTAGAGGTTTCCCGGGCTCATGCCCGCCTCCGCCGCGACATCGTTCATCGTCGCGACATGGAAGCCGGCGCGCGCGAAGACGCGCTCGGCCGCATCGAGGATGCGGGTCTGGCGCTGCGAGGGCGCGCTGTCTTGCATCGTGGCGAGATGAGGCGACAAATCTGAAATCCAGATGAGAATGAACGTTCATTCTCATGTCGCAAGACTGGCCTCGCGTCAAGCGCGGGATTGTTTCCGGCAATGTCGGACGCCCGAGCGGTCAAGCTCTGAAACCATTCGACCATGCGATTTCGGCACCCGCGCCATGCGTGCGTGGCGCATAAATTGCTTGCGGGAGCCACATGCCGCTCGCATTCTGAAGCCATACGTCTTCCCGACACCGCCGGATGATGCGCCGGCCGGCGGATGAACCCGAAGCCCGTGATGAACGACCAGACCTTTCGCTTCCCCAACGCCCGCAAGATCGGCGCCCGCAGGATCGGCGATCCGCCCCTGACCCGCCCGAAGCCTGCCCCGCTCAAGCCTGTCCTGATCGTGCTGCATCAAGAGCATTCGACGCCCGGCCGCATCGGGCGGCTGCTCCAGGCGCGCGGCCATGCGCTCGACATTCGCAAGCCGCGCTATGGCGACCCGCTGCCGGAGACGATGCGGGAGCATGCCGGCGCGGTAATCTTCGGCGGACCGATGGGGGCCAACGACCCCGACGATTTCATCAAGACCGAGATCGACTGGATCGGAACCTGCCTAAGGGAGGACGCGCCCTTTCTCGGCATCTGCCTCGGCGCGCAGATGATGGCGAAGCATCTCGGCGCGCGGGTCTACACCCATGGCGAAGGCCGCGCCGAGGTCGGCTATTACCGCCTCGACCAGACGGAAGAAGGAAGCGTCCACGCAGCCGAGGCCGGCTTCGCCTGGCCGGGCACCGTCTATCAATGGCATCGCGACGGCTTCGACTGCCCGTCGGGCGCGGAATGTCTGGCGACGGGCGATGATTTCCCCGTGCAGGCGATCCGGGCAGCGAGCAAGGTTTACGGCATCCAGTTCCATCCCGAGGTGACGCCGGCGATGATGTGCCGCTGGTCGATCCGCGGCCATGAGCGCACGCTGATGCCGGGCGCGCAGTTGCGCCATCTCCATCTCGAAGGCTGGTATCGCTACGACCCCGCCATCCGGAGCTGGCTCGACGGTTTCCTCGACCACTGGCTGAAAGTCCCTGCCACGGCTGAGCCTGCGTGAGCCGCACGGCGATCGTCCTCGGCGCCGGCATGGTCGGCGTCTCCTGCGCGCTCTCGCTGCAGAAGCGCGGCTTCGCGGTGACGCTGATCGACCGCAGGGAGCCCGGGTCCGAGACCTCCTACGGCAATGCCGGCGTGATCAGCCGGGCTTCGATCCTGCCGCTGAACAACCCATCGCTCTGGACAAGCCTGCCGGCCTATCTGCGCAACGACCACCCCGCCATCCGCTATCGCTGGAGCCATCTGCTCAGGAATCCGGGCTGGATCCTGCGCTTCCTCGCCGAGGCGCGGCCGTCGCGGCTGCCGAACCGGATCGCGGCGCTGGACAGCCTGACCTCGCAGGCGCTGCCGCTGCACAAGGCGCTGATGGATCAAGCCGGCGTGCGTCACCGCCTGCGCGAGACCGGCTCGCTGAAACTCTGGCGCAGCGAGGCCGGGTCGGAAAAGGCGCTGACGGAAAAGCTCTGGTTCGAGGACCACGGCGTGCGCTGCGAGGTGTTCGACCGGCAGGGCCTGTCGGCGCTGGAGCCGGACCTCAACCCGATCTTTTCAGCCGGCCTCCTGCAGATGGATTCAGGCTCGGTCGACTGGCCGCAGGCGATCGTGCAGGCCTATGCGGCGCTGTTTTCCGCGCGTGGGGGACAGGTGGTGACGGCGGCCATCGAGGCGCTTGCGAAGACGGCCGACGGCTGGAGCGTCGGGACGGATGGCGGCGTCCGGAACGCCGAGATCGCGGTCGTGGCGCTCGGCCCATGGAGCGCCGATGTCCTGAAGCCGCTCGGTCTCAACGTCCCGCTGAATGCCGAGCGCGGCTATCACCGGCATTACCGCGCGCAGGCCGGGCGAAAGCTCTCGCGTCCGTTCCTCGATGTCGAGGCGGCCTACATGCTGGCCCCAATGGAACAGGGTTTTCGCCTGACCTCGGGCGTCGAGCTTGCCCATCGCGACGCGCCAGACGACCACGCCCAGATCGACGAGGCGCTGCCGCGCGCGAAAGAGGCTTTTGCGCTCACGGAGTCGGCGGAGACCACGACCTGGCGCGGCTCGCGGCCGACCTTGCCGGATTCGCTGCCGATGATCGGCGAAGCGCCGCGCAATCCCGGCCTCTGGCTCGCCTTCGGCAACCAGCATATCGGCTTCTCGACCGGGCCGGTGACGGGGGAGGTTCTGGCCGCGCTGGTGGCGGGCGAGGCGCCGATCGCGAACCCGACGCCGTTCAGGCCGGAGCGGTATCTATAGCAATGCCATGCTGCCGTCTGAGCGAGCGCGAATGCGCTGGTGTGAGGCGGCTGGCGTGGCGGTTGAGAACCGGAGCGGAGCGGACATCAGTCCGTGAGCACCGGACGCGCAGACCGTCGCGTCGGACGGCCGCGCCAGTAGCATTCGCGCTGCCTCAAACCTGCCGCGCCACCATCATCTTCTTGACCTCGGCGATCGCCTTCGCCGGATTCAGCCCTTTCGGGCAGGCATTGGCGCAGTTCATGATCGTGTGGCAGCGATACAGGCGGAAGGGGTCTTCCAGATTGTCGAGCCGCTCGCCCGTCGCCTCGTCTCGGCTGTCGATCAGCCAGCGATAGGCCTGCAGAAGCGAAGCCGGCCCCAGATAGCGGTCGCCGTTCCACCAGTAGCTCGGGCAGGACGTCGTGCAGCAGGCGCACAGGATGCACTCGTAGAGACCGTCGAGCTTCTCGCGGTCCTCTTTCCCCTGCGCCCATTCCTTCTCGGGCGAGGGCGTCGTCGTCTTGAGCCACGGCTCGATCGAGGCGTGCTGCGCGTAGAACTGCGTCAGGTCCGGGACGAGGTCCTTGATCACCGGCATATGCGGCAGCGGGTAGATCGCAACCTTCCCCTTCGACCCGCATTCGTCGATGCCGGTGGTGCAGGCGAGGCCGTTCTTGCCGTCCATGTTCATGGCGCAGGAGCCGCAGATGCCCTCGCGACAGGAGCGGCGGAAGGTCAGCGTCGGGTCGATCTTGGATTTGATCCAGATCAGCGCGTCGAGAACCATCGGCCCGCAATCCTCCCGGTCGACGAAATAGGTGTCGGTGCGCGGGTTGGCGCTGTCGTCAGGGTTCCAGCGATAGACCTTGAACTCGGTCAGCTTGGCTGCGCCGGCCGGCTTTGGCCAGGCTTTGCCTTCGGTGAGGCGGGAGTTCTGCGGGAGATTGAATTCAGCCATTTTTTCTTCCGTTGAGACCGAAGGACATTAGCTTCTTCCAAAGTGGCTTGGCCGTTATGCAAGCGACCCCAAACGAAACCGCAAATCCCGATACCACGCAAAGCAGTAGAACAATTCCGGGCCAGCCATCGTCAAGGCCGGCACTATCGAAATCGAAGATGTAATTGCCAAAGTTGGCGAGCGCGTAAATCGATAGAACAACTCCAGCTGACGATACCAGAAGAACATATACAACTACAGAGACGGTCTCCAAGACGAACTGCGTAAGCTGGCCACTCATGATGTTGAGCCGACCAGCCAAATCAACTCCCCTCAATACACCCGCGCCTTGGGCTTGATGTACTCGATGTCGTTCGAGAGTGTGTAGGTGTGCACCGGCCGGTCATCCAGCGTCACCGTGCGCTTCTCGTCGTCGACCCAGGCGAGCGTGTGCTTCATCCAGTTCTTGTCGTCGCGGTCGGGATAGTCCTCGCGGGCGTGCGCGCCACGGCTCTCGGGACGGTTCAGCCCTGAATCCATGGTGACGACCGCCTGCGTGATCAGATTATCGAACTCCAGCGTCTCGATCAGGTCCGAGTTCCAGATCAGCGAGCGGTCGGTCGTGCCGATGTCCTCGATCCCGGCCCAGACCTGGTGGATCAGCTTGTGGCCCTCTGCAAGCGTCTCGCCGGTGCGGTAGACGGCGCAATTGTCCTGCATCGTCTTCTGCATGCGGCCGCGCAGTTCGGCCGTCGGGGTCGAGCCCGAGGCGTTGCGGAATTTGTCGAGGCGGGTCAGCGCAAGGTCAGCCGAGGTCTTCGGCAGCTCGGGCTGCTTCTCACCCGGCGTGACGATCTCGGCGCAGCGCAGGCCGGCCGCCCGGCCGAACACGACGAGGTCGATCAGCGAGTTCGAGCCGAGCCGGTTCGCGCCATGCACCGAGACGCAGGCCGCCTCGCCGATCGCCATCAGGCCCGGCACCACGGTGTCGGCGTTGCCGTCGACCTTCGTCAGGACTTCGCCGTGGAAGTTCGTCGGGATGCCGCCCATGTTGTAATGCACGGTCGGCAGCACCGGGATCGGCTCGCGGGTCACATCGACGCCGGCAAAAATCTTGGCGCTCTCCGAGATGCCCGGCAGGCGCTCATGCAGGATCTTGGGGTCGAGATGGTCGAGATGCAGGTAGATGTGGTCCTTGTTCTTGCCGACGCCGCGCCCGCCCCGGATCTCCATCGTCATCGAGCGTGAGACGACGTCGCGCGAGGCGAGGTCCTTGGCGCTAGGCGCATAGCGCTCCATGAAGCGCTCGCCCTCGGAGTTGGTGAGGTAGCCGCCCTCGCCGCGCGCGCCCTCGGTGATCAGGCAGCCCGCGCCATAGATCCCGGTCGGGTGGAACTGCACGAACTCCATGTCCTGCAGGGGAAGGCCGGCGCGCAGCACCATGGCGTTGCCGTCGCCCGTGCAGGTATGGGCCGAGGTCGCCGAGAAATAGGCGCGGCCATAGCCGCCGGTCGCCATGATCGCCATCTTGGAGCGGAAGCGGTGCAGCGTGCCGTCGTCGAGCTTGAGCGCGATCACGCCCCGGCAGGCGCCGTCCTCGTCCATGATCAGGTCGATGGCGAAATATTCGATGAAGAACTCGGTGTTGTAGCGCAGCGCCTGACCGTAGAGCGTGTGCAGCATGGCGTGGCCGGTGCGGTCAGCCGCCGCGCAGGTGCGCTGGGCCGGCGGGCCTTCGCCGAACTCCGTGGTCATGCCGCCGAACGGCCGCTGGTAGATTTTTCCCGCTTCCGTGCGCGAAAAGGGCACGCCCCAGTGCTCGAGCTCGTAGACGGCGGCCGGCGCATTGCGGACCAGATACTCGATGGCGTCCTGGTCGCCGAGCCAGTCCGAGCCCTTGACGGTGTCGTACATGTGCCACTGCCAGGTGTCCTTGCCCATATTGCCGAGCGAGGCGGCCACGCCCCCTTGCGCCGCGACCGTGTGCGAGCGCGTCGGGAAGACTTTTGTGATGCAGGCGGTCTTCAGGCCCGCCTGCGAGCAGCCGACGGTGGCGCGAAGTCCCGCGCCGCCCGCGCCGACCACGACGACGTCGAAGGTGTGGTCGGTAATCGGATAGGCCGGGCCGGCATAGGTCGCGGTCGAGCGGGCTCTGGTGATCGCCATCGGATCAGCCTCCAAACGAGAGCTTCAAGAGCGCGAAGACGCAGGCCGCGCCAATCGCGATCGCGAAGAAGGTATTGGCCATCACGGCGGCGATCTTGAGGCCCTCGCCGTGGACATAGTCCTCGATGATGACCTGCATGCCGAGCCGCATATGGACCACGCCGGATACGGTGAAAAGCAGCATCAGGATCGCCACCAGCGGGTGCGACAGAACCGCCACGGCCGCCTGGTAAGGCTTTCCGACGAGCGAGATCACCACGCCGAGAAAGACGACCGTCAGGATCACGTTGGCGACCGCCGTGACGCGCTGCAGCCAGAAATGGCCGGTGCCGGACTTCGCCGAACCGAGCCCGCGAACGCGCCCGAGCGGGGTGCGCATCGATGAGTTGGAGTGCATCTGTCGGCTCCTCAGCGCAGGGCCAGAGCCACGATCCAGACCAGGATCGTGAGCCCGCCCGAGACGAAGACGCTGTACTTTGCCAGGTTCATCCGGGTCTGCGGATCATAGCCATGGCCCATGTCCCAGACGAAATGGCGCAGACCCCCGACCATGTGGTGAAGCAGCGCGAAGGAATAGCCAAACAGCACGAGCCGCCCGAGGATCGAGCCCGCGACCCACTGCGCCGTCTCGTAGGCGGCAGGGCCGGACGCGGCCGCGACCAGCCAAAGCGCGATCAGGGCGGTGCCGAGATAGAGCGCAGAGCCGGTGACGCGATGGGCGATCGACATCGCCATGGTCCAGGACCAGCGATAGATCTGCAGATGCGGCGACAGCGGACGCGCCGCCTGTTTGACCTCGGCCACTCTGATCGTCTCCGGCAGCAGGTTCGCAAAGCGAACGGAAGAACCCCTTAAGGACCCTCAGAACCCTTTGGGATCATTCTAGGGTGCTTGGCTCTGTAGCGAAACCGCCCCCATGCCGCAATGCGACACGATGTTGACGAGTTACAGATTGTCGGATCTGTCATCGCATCGCGCCATTGTCCAGACGCCGATGGGATAGCCCTTATCACTTTGCCTTATTCGCATTGCCGGACCGTTGCCGCTAGCGTCGGCCCCACAAGATGCCGCGACAGGAACGTGGCCGCACGGGAGGAATTGGAATGAAGACGATGACAAGGCTCGCCGTTGCGGGCATCGCAGCGCTGGCGATCGCCGCTGCGGGTACCACGGCGGTGCTGGCACAGGCCTTCCCGACCAAGCCTGTGACCATGCTGATTCCGTTCGCGGCGGGCGGGCCGACCGATGTCGTCGGGCGGCTCGTCGGCGAGCACTTGGCCCGCACGCTGGGCCAGCCCGTCATCATCGAGAACGCCGTCGGCGCAGCCGGCACGCTGGCGGGCCAGCGGCTGATGTCGTCGGCGCCCGACGGGCACACGATCTTGATCGGCCATACCGGCACGCATGCGGCGGCCGTCTCGCTCAATCCCAACCTGAAATACAAGCCGGTCGAGGATTTCGCCCCCATCGGGCTGGTCAACACCAACCCGATCTTCCTGAGCGTTCGAAAGACCCATCCGAGCCAGACGCTCGCCGAATTCGTGACCTGGCTCAAGGCCAACGAGAAGACGGCGACCAACGCCCATGCCGGCATCGGCTCGGTCAGCCACACCACCTGCCTGCTGTTCAACACGGTGCTCGGCGTCAAGCCCAACGGCGTGCCCTATCGCGGCACCGGCCCGGCCATGACCGACCTCGTCGCCGGCCAGATCGACTATCTCTGCGACCAGGCGGTCAATGTCGCGCCGCAGGAGCGCGCCGGCACGATCCGCACGCTCGCGGTCGCCTCCGACGAGCGCGCCGTGTTCCTGCCCAATGTCCCGACCAGCACGGAAGGCGGCGTGCCAGGCTTCAAGGTTGCGGTCTGGAACGCGATGTTCGCACCCAAGGACACCCCGCCGGCCGTGGTCGCGAAACTCAATCAGGCGCTGAAGGCGGCGTTGGCGGATGCCGGCGTCAAGGGCAAGCTGCAGGAACTCGGGGCCGACGTTCCTGTCGCTGCACTCCTCGAACCGGCGGGCCTGCGCGGTTTCATCGGCGCGGAAATCGAGAAATGGGCCCCGATCATCAAGGCGAGCGGGGTGCGGATCGAGTAGGCAGGAATGTCCTGCCACCTTTACGATCCTGGCATCAGAAACACCGCGTCATCCCGGACAAATCGCATAGCGGCGCAGATCCGGGATGACGGTGTGTTTCCGGGTGAATCGTCGAAATTCGCGATTACCGCATTATTCCCAGCGCCTTGATGCGTGACGCCAGCGTCGTCGGCCTCACGCCCAGTATCTCCGCCGCGCCGCCCGGCCCGCTGACCTTGCCGGCGGCCGCCGCGAGCGCCGCCTCGATGCTGGCCCTGTCGCGTTCTCGCCTCGCCGCTTCCGTCAGAATGCCCGCGCGGACGGGCTCCTCGCGGGCCTGCAAGGACGGCCTCGTGCGCTCTCCCTCCGGCAGGTCGATGAAGAGCCTGCCCTGCCGCGCCAGGATCGCGGCGCGCTCGATGACGTTCTGCAGCTCGCGGACGTTTCCGGGCCAGTCATAGGCGGTGAGCCGTGCCATGTCGCGCTCGCTCAGCGTCAGCCCCTCGACCTTGAGCTTACGCTGCGCGCCTTTCAGGAAATGCAGCGCCAGAGCGGGGATGTCGTCGCGCCGTTCGCGCAGCGGCACGGACAGGATCGGGAAGACGTCGAGCCGGAAATAGAGGTCCTCGCGGAAGCGGCCCTCGCGCACCTCGCGGCGCAGATCGCGGTTGGTGGCTGCGATGAGGCGGACATCGACCTTGCGGGTGCGTTCCTCGCCGACGCGCTGGAACTCGCCCTCCTGCAGCACCCGCAGCAGCTTGCCTTGCAGTTCGAGCGGAATCTCGCCGACCTCGTCGAGGAAGAGCGTGCCGCCATCGGCGAGCTCGAAGCGGCCGATCCGGTCGCGCAGCGCGCCGGTGAACGCGCCCCGGACATGGCCGAAGAACTCGCTCTCGAAAAGTTCGCGCGGGATCGCGGCGCAGTTGACCCGGATCAGCGGCCGCGCCCGGCGTTCGCTCGCCTCGTGGATCGCGCCTGCGATAAGCTCCTTGCCGGTGCCGGATTCGCCGGTGACGAGCACGGCGGCGTCGGTCCTGGCGACCAGCTCGACCTGGCTGAGGATTTTCCGGATCGCGCCTGAGTCGCCGATGACGCCGCGATGGTTGCGCTCGATCGCCATCTCTTCTTGCAGATAGGCGTTCTCGAGCTGGAGCCGCTGGCGCAGGCTGTCGACCTCGGCCAGCGCCGCGCGCAGCTTCTCGTCGGCCTCATGGCGCTGGCTGACGTCGCGGAAGACGATTACCGCGCCCGCCAGCCGGCCGCGATCGCGGATCGGCGTCGAGGTGTATTCGACCCAGAAGCCCGAGCCGTCCTTGCGGAAGAACTTTTCGTTCTCGACATGGTGGACCGCGCCGTCGCGAAAGGCGGCGTAGATCGGGCATTCCTGCTGAGGATAGGCGCTGCCGTCCGGGCGGTGGTGATGGACGCTCGCATGCATGTCGCTGCCGACCAGTTCACCCGCCGCCCAGCCCAGCATCGCCTCGGCGGCCGGGTTGACGAAGGTGGTCTTGCCCTCGGCGTTGACGCCGAAGATGCCCTCGCCGGCGGCGCGCAGGATGAGCTGGTTGCCGCGTTCGATATCCTGGAACAGCCGCTCGCTGCGCAGCCATTCGGTCAGGCCGCCGCGCTGATAGGCTTGCGCCTCGGCATCGAGCTCGCGCTTGTGGCGGGCGTCGAGATCGTAGAGCGTCAGCAGCATCAGGAGCGCGGGCTCGCGCGAGAGCACGACGCCGGCGCATTCCAGATGCAGGGCGCGGCCCGACGGATGGGCCGGCGTCAGGCCGCGCGTCCACCAGGAGCCCTTGGCGAGAACCGCGTCTGTAAAGACGGTGAGTTCCGCCATCTGGTCCGGAAACAACGCAAACACGCCCGAGCCGCAGAGCGCCGGCAGTTCGGCCTCCAGCAGCGCGCCTGCCGCATGATTGGCTCCCAGCACCGCGCCGGTGCGGATGTCGATCACCAGCATCGCGTCGGGCGCGGCGGCGAAGACCGGGTCGGGCGAGGTGGCGAGCAGGGCTGATGTCCTACGAAATTTCGTCAACGAACTACGATTTTTCGTGATTTACGAGATTTCGTCAATCGGCGATCGCTCACAAGCCTTTGATTCTTCGCAGATGCGAGACTGCGACGGTTTGGCCCGGGGCTTGCTACCGACGAATCGAGTTTCCGCCGCCCGATCGATCAGCCCGGAGGACAAAAGCCCATGGCCCTGTTCAAGAACCCCTTCGACGCCAATCGCCGCATGGCCCGCGGCTGCGACTGCGGACGGCACGAAAGCCAGAGCGAGCACGAGCGCGCCATTCGTGCCGAGGCCGTGAACGCCGCGGCTTCCGACGAGGGTCGTTACCGCCGCGTGATCGAGAACGCCGTGATGCGGGCGCTGTTCCCGCAAGACGAGGCGCGCCGCCTCTTCCTGAAGAGCGCCGGCGCCTCGACTGCGCTCGCCGCGATCTCCTCGCTCTTCCCGATCGGGCTCGCGACCGAGGTCTTCGCCCAGGCGGTTCCCGAGAAGAAGGACCTTAAGGTCGGCTTCATCCCGATCACCTGCGCGACGCCGATCATCATGGCCGCGCCGCTCGGCTTCTATTCCAAGCACGGCCTCAACGTCGAGGTGATCAAGACCGCCGGCTGGGCCGTGGTTCGCGACAAGACGATCAACAAAGAATACGACGCCGCCCACATGCTCTCGCCGATGCCGCTGGCCATTTCGATGGGCGTCGGCTCGAACCCGATTCCGTATACGATGCCGGCGGTCGAGAACATCAACGGCCAGGCGATCACCCTGGCGACAAAGCACAAGGACCGGCGCGATCCGAAGTCGTGGAAGGGCTTCAAATTCGCCGTTCCCTTCGACTATTCGATGCACAACTACCTGCTGCGCTACTATCTCGCGGAAAACGGCATCGACCCCGATAGCGACGTGCAGATCCGCTCGGTGCCGCCTCCGGAGATGGTCGCCAATCTGCGTGCCGACAACATCGACGGCTTTCTCGCGCCCGATCCGGTCAACCAGCGCGCAGTCTTCGACGGTGTCGGCTTCATCCACATCCTGTCGAAGGAAATCTGGGACGGACACCCGTGCTGCGCCTTCGCGGCATCGCGCGAATTCGTGACGCAAACGCCCAACACCTACGCCGCTCTGCTCAAGGCGATCATCGACGCGACCGCCTTCGCCACGAAGGCGGAGAACCGCAAGCAGATCGCGGAGGCGATCGCGCCGGCGAACTACCTCAACCAGCCGGTGACCGTGGTCGAGCAGGTGCTGACCGGCACCTATGCCGACGGTCTCGGCAACATCAAGCGCGACCCCAAGCGCATCGATTTCGACCCCTTCCCCTGGGAGGGTTTTGCGATCTGGATCCTGACGCAGATGAAGCGCTGGGGTCAGGTCAAGGGCGACATCGACTACAAGACCGTCGCCAATCAGGTCTTTCTCGAGACCGACACGGCGCGGCTGATGAAGGAGGTTGGCCTCACTCCGCCAACCAGCGGCTCCAAGACCATCGTCGTCATGGGCAAGACCTTCGATTCGACGAAGCCCGAGGATTACATCAAGAGCTTCGCGATCAAGCGGACCTGACGCCGGTGACCGCCTCGCTCAACCTCCGCGCGATCGTCCTGTCGCTCGCCATCCTGTTCGTTTTCCTGTCTGGCTGGCACATCGCCGTCCAGTCAGGGGGCGGGGGGCCGGCCGCCAACATCGACCCGGAATACGCCAAGCTGCTTGGCCAGCAGGTCACGCAGGGCAAATCGGCGATGCCCGGCCCGCTCGATGTGGGCAAGACGCTCTGGGGCCATCTCGCCAACCCGTTCTACGACAAGGGCCCCAACGACAAGGGGCTAGGCGTCCAGCTCGCCTATTCGCTCGGCCGCGTGCTGCTCGGCTATCTCCTCGCCGTGCTGGTCGCGATCCCGCTCGGCTTCCTGATCGGCATGTCGCCGCTGATCTCGAAGGCGCTCGATCCGTTTATCCAGGTGCTCAAGCCGATCTCGCCGTTGGCGTGGATGCCGCTGGCGCTCTACACGATCAAGGACTCTGGCATCTCGGCGATCTTCGTGATCTTCATCTGCTCGGTCTGGCCGATGCTGCTGAACACCGCCTTCGGCGTCTCTGCCGTCCGAAAGGAATGGCTCAACGTCGCTCGCACGCTGGAGGTCGGCCCGATCAGACGCGCCTTCACCATCATTCTGCCCGCCGCAGCCCCGACGATCCTGACCGGCATGCGGATTTCCATCGGCATTGCCTGGCTCGTCATCGTCGCGGCCGAAATGCTCGTGGGCGGCACAGGCATCGGCTACTTCGTTTGGAACGAGTGGAACAACCTCTCGATCACCAATGTCATCGTCGCGATCTTCGTGATCGGCGTGATGGGGATGATTCTCGACCAGACGCTGGCGCGCTTCCAGCGCGCCGTCACCTATCCGGATTGAGCACGATGACGACCCAAAGCGACAAATTCGTCTCGATCGAGGGCATCGCCCGCCGCTATCCGAAAGCCGGCGGCGGCACGACGACGGTGTTCGAAGACCTCTGGTTCTCGATGAGGAAGGGCGAGTTCGCCTGCATCATCGGCCATTCCGGCTGCGGCAAGACGACCGTGCTGAACATCCTGAACGGGTTGGATGCGCCGGATGATGGCGCGGCCATCGTTGACGGCCGCGCGATCGAGGGCCCCTCGCTCGACCGCGCCGTAATCTTCCAGGGCCATTCGCTGCTGCCCTGGCGCACCGTGCTCGGCAACGTCTCCTATGCCGTCGCCGCCCGGCATCGCGACTGGCCGAAGGCGAAGGTCACCGCTCATGCCATGGCATTCATCGAGAAGGTCGGGCTGAAGGGTTCGGAGCTGAAGAAGCCTTCGGAGTTGTCGGGCGGCATGAAGCAGCGCGTCGGCATCGCGCGCGCGCTTTCGATCGAGCCGAAAATGATGCTGATGGACGAGCCCTTTTCGGCGCTCGACGCGCTGACGCGCGGCACGCTGCAGGACGAGGTCCGCCGCATCTGCCTGGAGACCGGCCAGACCGCCTTCATGATCACCCACGACGTCGACGAGGCGATCTACCTCGCCGACCGCATCGTGCTGATGACCAACGGCCCGCAGGCGATGATCGCCGAGATCGTCGAGAACCCGCTTCCGCGCGACCGCAAGCGCACCGAGGTGCACCACCACCCGGATTACTACGCGATCCGCAACCACCTGATCGACTTTCTCGTGGTCCGCTCCAAGACCTTCAAGGACGCTGTGCCCGACGGCTACGACCGCCGCCATCCGCCGGTGGTGCGGCCGGGCGCGGATGATTCCGGACCCAATGCCGGCCGCAAGGCGGCGTGATCACTCGTCATCTCGAACTGCAGAAAATCCGTCTCAAGGAGGACGACCATGAAGCGCGAAGAACTCACCGAGAAGATCCTCGACATCAAGCGCGAGAAGGACTGGAGCTGGAAGCACATCACCTCTGAGATCGGTGGCATGTCCGAGGTGCTGATCGTCGGCGCGCTGCTGGGCCAGATGAAGCTGCCCAAGCCCTTGGCTAAGGCCGCCGCCGAGCTCTTCGGCCTGAGCCCGGTCGAGGAGCGCATGCTCAACGAGGTGCCCTATCGCGGCACGGGTACGCCGATGCCGCCGACCGACCCGCTGATCTACCGCTTCTACGAGATGGTGATGGTCAACGGCCCCGCGTGGAAGGCGCTGATCGAGGAGGAGTTCGGCGACGGCATCATGTCGGCGATCGACTTCAACGTCGCCTTCGAGCGCGAGCCCAACCCGAAGGGCGACCGGGTGCGCGTCTCGATGTCGGGCAAGTTCCTGCCCTACAAATATTACGGCAACGAGCAGGGCATCCCGGACTATGGCTTCAAGGAGGCGTGAGGTTCAATCCTCCCGGCCATTGCCCCGCCTGATGCGCCTGACGGCCGCCCAGACGCCGAGCAGCGCCACCGGCACGAACAGCGCGGTCGCGACGCCGGGTTCCAGCTTGAGCCAGCCCCAGTCCTTCGCGCCCTTGGCGATGTAGCCGAACAGGCTGACGACATAGTAGCCGATCGCCGCGACCGAGAGGCCCTCGACGGTCTGCTGCAGGCGCAATTGCAGGCGCGTGCGGTCGTTCATCGCCGCCAGCAGGTCGCGATTCTGCTGTTCGAGCGCGACGTCGACGCGGGTGCGCAGCAAGTTCGCCGCGCGCGCCAGCTTGGTCGAGAGATCGGCCTGCCGCTCCTGCAGCATCTGGCAGGTGCGCATCGCCGGGGCCATCCGCCGGCCGAGAAAAGCCGCGATCGTCGGCCAGCCGTCATGCGCCTGCTCGCCGATCGCAAGCAGGCGCTGCTGCACGATAGTGTCATAGGCGCGGCTCGCCCCGAAGCGGTAATTGGAGGAAGCGGCCTCGGATTCGAGCCTGGCGGCGAGCGCGGTCATCTCGTCGAGCAGGGCATGATCGGCCGCCAGCCCGTTGGTCGCGGTCATGGTGCCCGCAATCCGGACCAGCGTCTCCTCGGTGCGGCGCACCGAGGGCGCGATGCGCTGCGATTCCGGCAGGCCGAGCAGCGCCAGCGTCCGGTAGGTCTCGATCTCGAGGAGGCGCTGCACCAGAGCGCCGGCGCGAGGCGGCGTCAGCGCGCGGTCGAGAACGAGAATGCGCACGAAGCCGTCGGTGCCGGCCCGGAAATCCGTGGCGGCGATCGCAGCCCCGCCATCGACCAGCGCGGCGGCGAGGCTCGAGGCGTCGAAGATCGCGTCGAGCGCGCCGATGCCGGCCTCGGGCATGAGATGCAGATCGACCGAGACCAGATGCGGGCCGGGTTGCGGCAGCGCGCGCATGCCATGCGGCAATAGACCGGTCGCGGGCAGGAACGGCGTGGGCTGGCTGGCCGGCAACTCCCAGCTATAGGTGGTGAACTCGCTATGCTGCTCCCAGCGCAGGCTGGCCTCGGCGAAGCGCGCGCGGTGATGCTTGGCGCCCTCCTGCGGGGCCGGCACGCCGCGCTCGCTGCAGAAGCGCATCAGCGCGGCGCGGTCCGCCGCCGCCTGGGCCGAATCGGTCAGGAAGGCGAAATGCAGCAGCCGTCGCGGCGTCTCGACCGGGGCGAAGGGGCGGGCATGGACCTCGCTGAGGATCATGCCGCGCTCGGGATGGGGAACGAGCCCCGCCGCCTCGGCCTCGCCGTTCTGGATCATGCCGCTGCCCACCCCATCCCCGCCGGTCTTCGAGCCGGTGCCTGGCGAACAATGACGGAAACCTGTTTCGACGGCCAGAGACCCGCAATGTCGCATGGCGTCGGTCATATCGCAGCCCCCGCATTAGCCCCTTGGGGCGCTCACGAAAGGACACGATCCGGACACAACATTGGCAAGCGCGGCCCCATTCGCGCCACAGGGCGGACAGATCGACGTCCCATCTCGCCGCTGTGATCGGGAACGCGGCGGTTCCTAACGCTTCGTTAACTACGCTGGAGCAACCTTCATTTCACGGAACCGCATCCGGATCTCGGCATCCCGATATGCGCGCGGCGCCGTGAGATCGCAGCGATCCTCGGGAGATCCGCAGCGACTTCTCGTGAGCCATCCCGAACTGGACCCGGATATGACGGCGCAACTCACTCTCTCACGGGCGGCCTTCGGGGCCGGCGCGCCTGCCGCGCTACCGCCTGTCGAGAAGGCCGGCGCGGACAGGTCCGGCGCTCCGGCACATGCAGCCGAGGACATCCCCGCCGAGCCATCGCCGGCCGCCCGCGCCGGGCTCACGGCCGGGCTGATGCTGGCCCTGCGCTTCGTCCAGGCGCGTTTCCTGTCGGTCTGGGGCCTGCTCGCCGCCGCCGCCTTGTGCCCGGCGCAGGTCTTCGCCGATTTCGCGCTGTTCTCGGCGCTCGCCAATTTCGTTGCGATCGCGGCGCTTTTGCGTTTTGAGGCCGTGTTCTTCCAGAACAGCGACCGTGAACGGCTGGGGCGGGCCTTCAGGCTCGCGCTCGCCTCCGGCTTTGCCTTCATCTGCGTGCTGACGCTCGTCGTCTTCGCCGCCGTGACGGCGAACTGGATCGTCGCGGCCTTCGGTGCACTCTTTTTGGTCTCGCTGACCGGCCGGGCCGTGATCCGGCTGCTGACGTCGGAGGCGACGGCCGAAGGCGACTTCGCCACGATCGGCAACAGCAACATCGTCCAGGCGCTGGTGCAGCCTGGCATGATGATCGCGCTGATCTGGCCGCTCGGCGCGACCTCGCTGGCGCTCTTTGCGGCCGACGCCATCGGCCATGTCGTCGCCGCCGCCTATTTGGTCTGGCGCCGGCGCGAGGCCCTCGTCCGGCTGGTGCGCCCCGCCGCATGGTCGCGCCCGGAGCTGCGCGAATCGGCCGCCCGCTGGCGCGCAGCGCCGCGCTTCCTGCTGCCCTCGGCGCTGCTTTCCTTCGGTTTCATGATCATCCCGCTGCTGGCCTTGCCGATGACCAGCAACGCCTTGCTCGCCGCCCATGTCGCGCTGGCCATGCGCCTGCTCGAAGTGCCGACGCAGATGTTCGCCGCCGTCTCGGTGCCGCTGGTGCTCTCGAGCCTGCGTGCCCGTGCGGGCCATGGCCGGCAGCAATGGGCCCGCTTCGTGACTTTGTGCCTGTTTGTTGCCGCCGCCGGACTGTTCGCCGCGATCGCCTTCATCGCGATGGGTGCGGACGTCATGCTCGACGGCACGCAATGGGAGGGCATCGGCCAGGTCGTCGCGATCATGGCGCTGTTCTATGGCGGCATCGCTCTCGTCGCGCCGCTGCACGAAATGGCTGCGCTCTCGCGCCATCCGCGCCGCCAGGTCGCGACCAATGCGCTGGCGCTGATTGCGGCCGGCAGCGTGATGCTCTGGTTCGGCACGCTCTCGCTGGCGCTGCTCTGCGCCATCGGCGTCGTCTCGCTCGGCCGGATGGTCGCCCATGTCCAGTTCGCCTGGACGCGGCTCGGCATCGACGCGATCGGACCTGCGCCGGCGCTGCGGAGCTGAGCCCTATTCGCGCGCGATGATCCTGTCCGCGAGCAGCGAGGACAGGAAACCCGGCTTGAACTCGCGCTCCAGCCGTTCGGGATCATAATCGGTCGCGACCCAGTCGAGAAACGGCTTGCCGTTCCCTTCGCGGCGATAGGCTTCGAAGAAGGCGTCGAGGATGCCGGTCTTGGCGAAGCGGAAATGGCCGTAGCGCAGCGAAAGCTGCCTCATAGCCTCGTCGAGCGGCCGGTTCTCATGGATCAGCAGATAGAGCGCGGCGAAAAAGCCGGCCCGATCCGCGCCCGATTTGCAGTGAACCAGCGCGGGCTCCTGCAACGAGGCGAAGAACGCCTTGGCCCCGAGAATGGTCTCGCGCTCGGGCGCGCCGCGCGAGCGCAGCACGAACTCGACCAGCGTGATCCCATGGCGTTCGCAGGCCTCGCGCTGGAGCGGCCAGGCGCCATGCTCGCGCCCGCCGCGCAGGTTGACGATGGTCTTGACGCCCCGGCGCGCGAAGGCCGCGATCTGGTTCGGGGCGGGCTGCGCCGCCCGCCACAGGGCCGGGGTGACGCGATGGGCGTTGAGATAGACCATGCGGAAGACACCATGGTCGACCAGGAGCATGTTGGCCCAGGCGCGCAGGCGGTCGAGACCGCCATCGAGCGGCCGGTCCCAGCGCGCGATGCGGGCCATGCGCCTTGCATAGCGTTCCTCGTCGGGGCGCAGGCGGTTCAGCACGGGCCAAATCCGCGGGCAGGACGGACGAAGTGGTTCATGGTGAGCGCGATAGCAGCGCGCGCGGCGACGCGCAAATTCGGGGCCGGTCAGGCAGAAGGTCGGGCTTGGCCTTTTGCCGGCCATCGCGCATAAGGCGCGCCGGAATTCCGCAATTTTCGACAGGTCTTAACCCATGCGCCTCGACGCCATCTCCATCGGCAAGAACCCGCCCGACGAAGTCAATGTCGTGATCGAAGTCGCCATCGGCGGCGAACCGATCAAATACGAGATGGACAAGGAGGCCGGCACGCTCTTCGTCGATCGCTTCCTCTACACGCCGATGCGTTATCCGGGGAATTACGGCTTCATCCCGCACACGCTCTCCGAAGACGGCGACCCCTGCGACGTGCTCGTCGCCAACACGCGCCCGCTGATTCCGGGATCCTATATCGCGGTCAGGCCGATCGGCGTCATGATGATGCAGGATGAGGGCGGCGGCGACGAGAAGATCATCGCCGTGCCGGTGCCCAAGCTCACCAAGCGCTACGAGAACGTCCACAACTACACCGACCTGCCGAAGATCACGCTCGACCAGATCCAGCACTTCTTCGAGCACTACAAGGAT
>FWWL01004722.1_pt1 | contig 22438 bp, 21 predicted proteins | sample 2228331 | NCBI WGS metagenome assembly FWWL01 (sample SAMEA103939775, study PRJEB20133) | metagenome | reverse complement strand
TGCGCGCCCCCTGCCCCAGGGACCCTGCCCGGGACGGCTGAGGTGTTGTCTGCTGTGCGCGGTTATAGTATAATCCCCCTGCGAAAGAGGCGCGATCAGGGAGGCACACATTGGCGTGGAAGCAGGAGGAGAAAGTCAAAGAGGGGCTGAGCCGCACCCGCCAATCCTTCTTCAGGCGGATCGCAGGGCTCCTCACCGGGCAGCAACTCTCGGAGGAGTTCTGGGAGGAACTGGAGGCCCTCCTCATCCAGGCAGACGTAGGGGTGGAAACGACCCTGGACCTCCTGGAGCGGCTGCGGGAGCGGGCCAGGCGCGAGGGGCTGCGGACCACTGACCAGGTCCGCACGGCCCTGCGGGAGGAACTGGTGCGCATGCTGCAGGTGGATATCCCCCTGCCGAACCCCTCGGAGCACCTCCTGTACGTCATCCTCATCGTGGGAGTGAACGGCTCGGGGAAGACCACCACCATTGGCAAACTGGCCCACCTCTACCGCAAGCAGGGCAAGAAGGTCATCCTGGCCGCCGCCGATACCTTCCGCGCCGCGGCCATTGACCAGTTGCGCATCTGGGGGGAACGGGTGGGAGCGGAGGTCATCGCCCACCAACCTGGCTCCGACCCCGGGGCAGTGGTCTACGACGCCATCCGCGCCAGCCGCGCCCGCGGGGCCCAAGTCCTCATTGTGGACACAGCCGGCCGCCTGCACACCAAGTACAACCTGATGCAGGAACTCAAGAAGATCCGCGGCGTGGCCGCCCGCCAGGTCCACCGTGCCCCTCACGAAACGCTCCTCGTGCTGGACGCCACCACCGGCCAGAACGCCCTCTCCCAGGCCCGGCACTTCAAGGAGGCGGTGGACCTGAACGGCGTCATCGTGGCCAAGTTGGATGGCACGGCCAAGGGGGGCATGGTCTTCGCCGTGGTGCGGGAACTGGGCGTCCCCGTCCGCTACGTGGGCCTGGGCGAGGGGATGGAGGATTTTGCCGAATTTGACCCGGAGGTCTTCGTCTCCGGGCTTCTGGAAGGCTGATTAGGAGGAGAACTGTGGAAGATCTGCGGGAACGGCTCTTGAATTTGGAGGCGCGCATCCAGGAACTTGAGGTGCGCCTTTGACTTAGCGGCGAAGCGAGAAGAGGCAGCGCGTCTGGAAGCCCAGGCAGCGGACCCGGCCTTTTGGTCCGACCCGGAGGCAGCCAAGGCGCTGATGCAGCGCCTTGCCGCCCTCAAGGAAGAGGTGGAATCGTGGGATGCTCTGCACCAGAAGGTGCAAGAGACAACAGAACTCCTGGAACTGGCCGAGGGAGAGGACGAAGCCCTGGTCCGGGAACTGGCCGGGGAGGTCTCCGCGTTGGAGCGGGACCTGGCTCAGCGGGAGTTCGCCCTGCTCTTCTCCGACCCCCACGACCGGGACGGGGCCATCTTCTCCATCCACGCTGGGGCCGGCGGCACCGAGGCGCAGGACTGGGTGGCCATGCTCCTGCGCATGTACCTGCGCTGGGCCGAGCGCAAGGGCTTCCGCACCCAGATCTTGGACTCCCTGGACGGAGAAGAAGCCGGGCTCAAGACGGTGACCGTCCGGGTGGAAGGCCCCTATGCCTACGGGCACCTGAAGAGCGAGAAAGGGGTACACCGCCTGGTGCGCCTTTCCCCCTTTGACGCGGCCCACCGGCGGCACACTTCCTTTGCCCTGGTGGAGGTCATGCCCGACCTGGAGGACGATGTGGAGGTGGAGATTGACCCCAAAGACCTCCGCATTGACGTGTTCCGGTCCTCCAGCGCGGGCGGCCAGAACGTCCAGAAGAACGCCACGGCGGTGCGCATCACGCACCTCCCCACGGGTATCGTGGTGAGTTGCCAGAACGAGCGCTCCCAACTCCAGAACAAGGAGACGGCCCTGCGCATCCTGCGGGCGCGCCTCTACGAGATGGAGCAGGAGAAGCGCCGCGCCGAACTGGCGCGCCTGCGGGGCGAGCATGTGGAGGCAGGTTGGGGCAACCAGATCCGCTCCTACGTCCTGCACCCCTACCAGATGGTGAAGGACCTGCGCACCGGCTACGAGACGAGCAACACCGAGGCCGTGTTGGATGGCGAGATTGACGCCTTCATAGAGGCCTTCCTGAGGGCACAGGTGGGGGAAAAGGAGAAACTCGGTGTGCGCCGACCACCCAAGGGGGAGGGCTAAAGGCGCTCGGGCGGGACCGGCTCCGCGGGCAGGGTGAAGGTGAACGTCGCGCCCTGGCCGGGTTCGCTCTCGGCCCAGATGCGCCCCCCGTGCAGTTCCACCAGCCCCTTGGCGATGGAGAGACCCAGCCCCAACCCCTCATGCCGGCGGGTGGAGACGGGCTCGGCCTGGTAGAACTGGTCGAAGATGCGAGGGAGCGCGTGCGGCGGGATGCCCACGCCCGTATCGGCCACGGAGACCCGAGCCTCGCAGGCACCGCGGGAGACCCGGACGGTGATGGTCCCTCCCGCCGGCGTGAACTTGAGGGCATTGGAGAGGAGGTTCACGAGCACCAGGCGCACCTTCGCCGGGTCCAGTCGGAGGAGGTACCCCTCCTCGCTGGGGCTCACCTCCAGGAGGAGGCGCTGGTCCTTGGCCTCCGCCAGGGGGCGGAACTCCCCCAGCACGTCCCGCACCAGTTGTGCCAGGTTGGTCTCCTCCGGCCGAAGGTCCACGGCCCCGGTCTGGATGTACCGCAGGTTGAGCATATCGTCTATGAGGCCGCGCAGGCGCATGGCGCTCTCGTAGACGATGTCCACCTGCTCGCGGCTTGCACCGGTCAGGGACTCCTTGAGGAGCGACGCGTACCCCAGGATCAGGGAGAGGGGGGTGCGCAGTTCGTGGGAGGCCAGGGCGATGAAGTCGCTCTTGAGGCGGTCCAACTGGGTCAGTTCGGCGTGGGCCCGCTGCAGGTCTCCCAGGAGGCGGGCGTTCTCAATGGCCACGGCCGCCTGGGAGGCCAGGGCCGAGAGGATGTAGGCATCTTCTTCGTCCAGGGGAGGTGGCTCACATTTGTTGACGACCTCCAGCGCGCCGATACAGTGGCCACGGATGATGAGGGGCACGGCCAAGAGGGAGCGGGTGGTGAACGCAATGGCCATGTCCACCTGACGGTAGTGGCGGGGGTCGGCCTGCGCATCCGCGATGAGGACCGGTTCCCGGTGCCGGACGACCCACCCTGCCAGGCTGCCCTCCAGGGGGATGGCAATGGGCTTCAGGGCTTCGCTCTTGGGCCCGTAGGCAGCCTCAAACCGCAACTGCCCAGTCTGGGGGTCCACCAGGAGGATGGACGAGCCCTCGCAGCCGGTGACCTCGGCGGCGGTGGAGGCGATGATACGGAGGAGTTCCGCTAGGTCCAGGGTGGTGTTCAGGATCTGGCTGATGCGGATGACGTGTTCCAGTCGCTCCAGCCGGTGCTGGAGGCGGTGCTCTGCTTCGGAGCGGTTCAGGCCCACGGCAACCCATCCTTGCTGCCGAAAGTACCTGCCGGCGCAAGCCATTATACCACGGAGCCAGGGCGCTAGCAAGCACCGACCTCTCCCCATCCCCCAACCCCCTTCCCCTCTCCGTGTCGGAGAGGGGAAGGGGGCGAGGGGGTAGGGGTGAGGTCCCAGATTGGAGCGGTTCATGGACGGCCCTTGCGACAACGGCGCTCCCCCGGCCGGTGCCCCTCCGAAGGTTTGCCCCTCTGTGCCCCTTGTGGTATAATGCAGGCTGTCCTTCCTGCCGCCCGAATCCACCCGAAGAAGGTGCCCTAGTTGAACGCGGAACCCAGGCCGCCCCAGTGGCCCTCCGGTCCCCAGGCGGCTGACGATCGCCCAACTATCCCCAACCCAGGTCTGGCAGAGCGCGCATGGGAGGTCCCTCCCTCCTCGGCCGAACCTGCCTCCAGTGCTGCTGCGCCGCGGCGGGCGTTCCTCTCCCTCTTGGGGGAACTGGCCGAGACCCTGCTCCTCGCCTTTCTGATGTTCCTCCTCATCCGCACGGCCCTGCAGACCTACCGGGTGGATGGCAGCAGCATGGAGCCGAACTTCTACGATGGCCAGTTCCTGGTGGTGGACAAAGTCACGCCGCGCCTTGCAGGCCTTCGTCGGGGCGATGTGGTGGTGTTCCACTATCCGCAGGACCCCAGCCGCGACTACATCAAGCGGGTCATTGCCCTCCCCGGCGAGGAAGTGGAGATCCGCGCCGGCGCGATCTACATCAACGGCCAGCCTCTGGACGAGCCGTACGATACCTACCCTGCTCCGTACTCCTGGGGGCCAGCCCTGGTGGGCGAAGGACAACTGTTCGTCCTGGGGGACAACCGCGGCCATTCCAGCGATTCCCACACCTGGGGGATGCTGGACCAGCGCCAAGTGGTGGGGCGCGCTTGGCTCCGGTACTGGCCCCTGGACCAGTGGGGCTTCATCCCCCGCTACGCCGATGCGCTGGCCCACCGATAGGGAAGGGTGAAGATGAGCATCCACGAGCGAGAGGTCCGCGAGATTGTGCGCCGCATCCTGGAACAGGCGCTGAAGGAGCCCTCCAAGGCTCCCCCCACAGCCCCTGCCGAGGCGCCCACACCCCCGCCAGCCACAGCGCGGGTGGCCAAGCGCCTCATCACCGAGGCGGATGTGCAGGAGGTCCCGCCTGGCGGCACCCTGGAGATCCCCGCCGACGCCCTCGTGACCCCTCTGGCGCGCCAGGCGGCGATGGAGCGCCGGGTGGCCCTCGTGGTGGGGGGAAAGGCGCAGGCCCCCAAACCCGTCGCGGGGCCCCAGGTGCGGGCTGCCTCTGGCGAGCGGGTGGTGGCCCTCGGTGCAGACCACGGCGGCTTTGAGTTGAAGGAGGTCCTCAAGGCCTTCCTCACGGAGCAGGGGTACACGGTGCTGGACTGCGGCACCGACTCGCCGGCCTCGGTGGACTACCCGGACTTCGCCTACGCCGTCGCCAAACTGGTCTCCGAGGGGCGGGCCTGGCGCGGCATTGTGGTGGATGGGGCGGGGATCGGCTCCTGCATGGCAGCCAACAAAGTTCCCGGCGTGCGGGCGGCCATGTGCTACGACGTCTCCACGGCGGTGAACTCCCGCGAGCACAACGACGCCAACGTCCTCACCTTGGGGGGCCGCCTCATCGGCACCGAGTTGGCCAAGGAGATCGTCCGCACGTGGCTCACGACCGACTTCGGCGGGGGGCGCCACGCCCGCCGGGTGGAGAAGATCATGGAGATAGAGCGTCGCTTCCTGCGGCGTTAGCGCGCGGGGTGGAGGAACGGGAACGGTGAGCGCAGGGATGAACATCGCACAGGCCGATTTTGACCGCCTGGTGGACCTCATCACCCAGGAGGTGATGGCACACCTGGCCCGGTCCGGTGTGAGGGCGTCTTCCGAGTGCAGCACGTGCAGCGGGCAGTGCCTGAGCACCTGCCCGGAGCGGGTGAACGCGGCCTTCGCCGCTGGTGCCAGCCGCATCAGCACTACCTTGGGCGTGCGGCGGCCCGCGGCCGAGATCGCGGCCATGATTGACCACACGCTCCTCAAGCCCGACGCGACCAAGGACCAGATCCGCCAACTGTGCCAGGAGGCCAAGGAGTACGGTTTTGCCGCCGTCTGCATCAACCCCGCCTGGGTGGAACTGGCGGCGGAACTCCTGCGGGGGACGCCGGTGGCCGTGTGCACCGTCATCGGCTTTCCCCTGGGGGCCACGTTGACGGAGGTCAAGGCCTACGAGAGCGAGCGGGCCATCGCCCTAGGGGCGCGAGAACTGGACATGGTCATCAACGTCGGCGCCCTCAAGAGCCGTGAGTACGCCTGGGTGGAGGAGGATATCCGGGCGGTGGTCAACGTGGCCCACCCGCGGGGGGCCACCGTTAAGGTCATCATTGAGGCCGCGCTCCTCACTGACGAGGAGAAGGTGAAGGCCTGCACTCTGGCCAAGGCTGCCCGCGCCGACTACGTCAAGACCTCCACTGGCTTCGGCCCTGGGGGAGCCACGGTGGAAGACGTCGCCCTCATGCGGCGGGTCGTCGGCCCGGAGGTGGGCGTGAAGGCCGCAGGCGGCATCCGTACCTACGAGGACGCCAAGGCCATGGTCCAGGCTGGGGCGACGCGCATCGGGGCCAGCGCGGGGGTGAAGATCGTGCAGGCGGCCGCCGGGAGCGGAGGGTGAGGGAGCGTGTCCACGACGCAGGATTCTGACAGCCCACAGGGCTGGCGATAGAGGAGGGTGAGCGAGTGGCAACGACGACCGATTTGCGTGCATACGTCTTCTTGGACAGCCTCCAGCCGCAGATGGCCGCGTTCATCGGGACCACGGCACGCGGCTTCCTGCCCCTGGCCGGAGATGCCTCCCTCTGGGTGGAAATCTCCCCAGGCATTGAGATCAACCGCATCACCGACATCGCCCTCAAGGCCACTGCCGTGAGGCCGGCGGTGCAGGTGGTGGAGCGGCTCTACGGCCTCCTGGAGGTCCACGCGCCCGACCAGGCCGAGGTCCGCGCTGCGGGCGCGGCCATCCTGGAGGCCCTGGGGCTCACGCCCGAGGACCGCTGGAAGCCCACCATCCTCACCAGCCAGATCATCCGCAAGGTGGATGCCCACCACGCACAACTCATCAACCGCAACCGCAACGGCATGATGCTGGTCGCGGACCAGACCCTCTACATCATGGAGGTGGAGCCGGCGGCCTACGCGGTCCTGGCGGCCAACGAGGCGGAGAAGGCGGCAGAGATCAACATCATTGAGGTGCGGCCCTTCGGCAGTTTCGGCCGCGTCTACCTGGGCGGCGAGGAGCGGGACATCATGGCCGGCTACGGCGCGGCCGTGGCCGCTATTGAGTCCATCACCGGGCGCGAGATGAAGACCGCCCGCCGCGATTAGGAGGTCTCCATCCCTCCCCTGAACCCCTCTCCACTCGCGAGGAGGGGGCCTGGGGAGGGGTGAGTCCCATTCCAAGGCAGAAACACTCACACTGAGGAGGGAACGAGAATGGCAGAGGCATTGGGCATGATTGAGTGCCGCGGCTTTGCGGCCATGGTGGAGGCCGCCGACGCGATGGTCAAGGCGGCCAAGGTGGAACTGGTCCACTACGAGAAGACCGGTGGCGGCTACGTGACCGCCATCGTGCGGGGCGACGTGGCCGCGGTCAAGGCGGCGGTGGAGGCTGGCGCCCGCAACGCCGAGAAAGTGGGCGAGGTCATCTCCGTCCACGTGATCCCCAGGCCCCATGTGAACATTGACCTGGTCCTGCCCCTGGGCCGCCGGGAACAGGCCCTGGCCGAACTGGGCGAGTAGCGCGCTGCCGCGCTTCCCCGGAGGGCCTCGGGCCGCGCTGTCGCCTGGGGGTGCCCGCAGGGCCGGCCGCGGCAAGGGTCGCCGCGGCCCGTGCCCCTTTGGGCGACCTCGCACCGCTGAAGAGAGGGGCCTTTCAGCCCGCCGGAAGGGCGCTCAGCGCCCACGAGCAGGGCCGCGAGGCGCGGCCCGTGCGGAGGAGCAGCGAAGATGCTCATCGGGAAAGTGGTGGGAACCCTGGTGGCCACCCGGAAGGAAGAGCGCATGTCGGGGCTCAAGTTCCTGGTGGTCAAGCCAGTGGACATTGAAGGGAAGGACCTGGGCGGCTACGTGGTCGCGGTGGACGCCGTGGGCGCGGGGGTGGGCGAAATGGTCCTCTACGCCACCGGCTCGTCGGCCCGCCAGACGGTCATGACCGACAAGCGCCCCTGCGACGCCGTCATCATGGCCATTGTGGACACCTGGGAAGTGGATGGCCAGGTGAAGTACGTCAAGGAGTGAACCCCCACCCCCTGGCCCCCTCCCGCGTGCAGGGAGGGGGGAGGGAGGGGGGTGACCACTCCTGGGCCGCCCCGGGAAGGAAGGTGGGGAGATGGTCCAGCCACCTACAGAGCCTCGTTCTGCCGAGGACGAGATCGGCGTCCTCGTGCGCCGGGTGTTGGAACAACTGGGGCATACGCCGGAAAGGCGGGCCGTGCGCGCGCCGGAACCGGCCAGCCTGGGCGACGGTCTCTTTGAGGACATAGACCAGGCCGTCGCCGCGGCCACCGAAGCCTTCCACCGCCTGAACGAGATGCCCCTCGCGGTGCGCGTGGAGATCATCGCCGCCATGCGCAAGGCGGCCAGGGAGCACGCGCGCCACCTGGCCTGGATGGCCTGGGAGGAGACGGGCATGGGCCGCCCGGAGGACAAGGAGAAGAAGAACCTCCTGGTGGCCGAGAAGACGCCAGGCCCGGAAATCCTCACGCCGGTGGCCCGCTCGGGGGACCACGGCCTCGTCCTCATGGAGCGGGCTCCCTACGGCGTGGTGGGGGCCATCACCCCCAGCACCAACCCCACGTCCACCATCATCTGCAACGGCATCGGCCTGGTGGCGGCCGGGAACGCCGCCGTCTTCAACGCCCATCCGTCGGCCAAGCGCTGCTCCGCGGAGACCGTGGCCATCCTCAACCGGGCCATCGTCGCCGCCGGGGGGCCGCCCAACCTCCTGTGCGCCATCGTGCGGCCCACCATTGAGTCGGCCCAGGCCATGATGCGGCACCCAGGCATCCGCCTCTTAGTGGTCACCGGAGGGCCCGGCGTGGTGAAGGTGGCCATGCAGAGCGGCAAGAAGGCCATCTGCGCCGGGCCAGGGAACCCCCCTGTCGTGGTGGACGAGACGGCCGACATAGAAAAGGCCGGCCACGACATCGTTCTGGGGGCCTCGTTTGATAACAACCTGGTCTGTATCCTGGAGAAGGAAATCATTGCCGTGGACTCCATCGCCGACAAACTGAAGGAGGCCATGTGCCGCCACGGTGCGGTGGAGATCCCCTCCTGGCACCTGAACCGTCTGACCAAGGTCATCCTGGAGGAGGACCACGGCCCCGGCCGCCACGGCGTGGTGAACAAGCGCTTCGTCGGCCAGAACCCCAGCCGCATCCTGAAGGAGATCGGCATCACCATCCCCGAGGCAACCCGCCTGGTGGTGGTGGAGGCGGATCGCCTGCACCCCCTGGTCTGGACGGAGCAACTGATGCCCATCATCCCTCTGGTGCGGGTGAAGGACGCCGACGAAGCCATTGACCTGGCCTTCCAGGTGGAGCAGGGGATGGGCCATACCGCGGTCATGCACTCCCGCAACATTGAGAAGTTGAGCCGCATGGCCCGCCTGATGAACTGCAGCATCTTCGTCAAGAACGGCCCCAGCCTGGCCGGCCTGGGGTTCGGAGGGGAGGGGTACACGTCCTTCTCCATCGCTAGCCCCACGGGGGAGGGGCTCACCACGGCCCTCACCTTCACCCGGGAGCGACGGTGCACCTTGGTGGACGCGTTCCGCATCGTGTGAGGGGGAGATGCGGTGGGAAGGGTGGCCCTCGGGTTGGCGAGCATCCTGCTCCTGGCCTTCGCCGCGGGGCTGATCCTCGCCTTCCTCTTCCGCCACCCGACCCCGAACCCCTACCAACAGGCCCGGGCGGACCTCCCCCCTCGCCTGCCCAGGGATGCCGGGGCCCACTTCGCCGCTCAGACCGAGTGGTGGTACTACACAGGTGAACTTGTGAGGGAGGGTGGGGAGCGTTTCGGTTTTGAGGTCGTCTTCTTCAAAGCCTACGCGCCGCCCCATGCCAAGATCTTCGGGCGGATCCCGGTCTCGTGGCTGTGCAACCCGGCCTATTCCTCCCACCTGGCAGTGGCGGACTTGGGGCAGGGGAGGTTCTCTTTCGTGGAGCAGGTGAACTGCCCCTTCCCTTGGACCGGGGGTGCCCGGACGGACCGCTACGAGGTCTGGAACCGCGGCTGGTGGGCCAGGGAGGAAGGCTCTCGCCACCACCTGCACGCTGAGGCCCGGACCCTGGCCCTGGACCTGGTCCTCGCGCCCCTGAAGCCGCCGGCTTTCCACGGCGGCCAGGGGGTAGTCCCTATGGGCGCGGGAGGGATGTCGTACTATTATTCCTACACCCGCATGGGGGGCAGCGGCTGGCTGGAGGTGGGAGGAAGGCGTATCCCGGTCCAGGCCAGGGCCTGGATGGACCACCAGTGGGGCAGTTGGGATTGGACCGCCTTCCGGGGATGGGACTGGTTCAGCGTGCGCCTGGACTCGGGGGAGGACCTGATGGTCTTCCAGTTCCGCGATGCGGAGGGGACGGCGCAGCCTCAATCCTATGGCACCTACGTGGCGGCCGACGGGACGGCCGTCCACCTGCCGCAGCAAGCGTTCGGGGTGGAGGTCCTGGACCGGTGGACGAGCCCCCGCACCGGGGCGACGTACCCCGTCGCCTGGCGGCTCACCACCCGGCTGCCGGCGGGGGAACTCGTGGTCCGGGCTGACCTGCCGGACCAGGAACTGCCCCTCCGCATGGGACCTACCTACTGGGAGGGGATCTGCCGGGTGGAAGGGATCCTGGCGGGGGGGGCGGTCAAGGGCCACGCGTATGTGGAGATGACGGGATACCGATGAGCCATCCGATCGTGGAAGCTGTGCGCAAAGCGGGTGTGGTGGGGGCTGGGGGAGCCGGCTTCCCCACCCACGTGAAACTGCAGAGCCAGGTGGACCTGGTCATCGCCAACGGCGCGGAGTGCGACCCGCTTCTGGCCTCGGACCAGCGTCTGATGGAGCGGCACGCACCCCGCATCGTGCAGGGATTGCGCCTGGCCATGGCCGCCACCGGCGCGCGGGAGGGGGTGGTGGCCCTGAAACGGGCCTACACCGAGGCCGTGGAGGCCATGCAGCAGGCCGTGGCCCGCTTCCCCGAACTCCGCCTCCACCTCATGGAGAGTTACTACCCGGCCGGCGACGAGTTCGTCCTGGTCTACGAGGTGACCGGCCGCCTCATCCCGGAGACGGGGCTTCCGCTGCAGGTAGGGTGCCTGGTGCAGAACGTGGGCACCCTCTTCCACGTGGCCGAGGCGGAGAAGGGCGTGCCGGTGACCCACCGCGCCGTGACCGTGGCCGGCGAGGTGCGGAAGCCAGGGGTCTATTGGGTGCCCATCGGCACCTCGGTGGCCTACCTCCTGGAGCAGGCGGGGGGCCTGCGCATGCCCTTGGAGGACCTGGGCATCGTCCTGGGCGGGCCGATGATGGGCCGCCTGGCCTCCTCCTTGGAAGAACCCATTCGCAAGACCACGAGCGGCGTCCTTGCCCTGCCCCGAATGACGGCCACGGTGCGTGCCCTCTCCCGCCCTCTGGCCTCGTGGGTGCGGCGGGGGCGCTCCACCTGCGACCAGTGCCGCGATTGCACGGACCTCTGCCCGCGCTACCTCCTAGGGCACAACTTCCGTCCCCACGAGGTGATGCGGGCGGTCAACTACGGCCTCACGGACCAGCCGGACATCATCACCGGGGCGGTGATGTGCTGCGAATGCCGCCTGTGCGAGGCCTATGCCTGTCCCCTGGACCTCTCCCCCATGGCCGCCTACCGCCAGATCAAGGCCCAGTTGCGGGCCGCAGGCTGGCGGAACGAGCGCCACAAGCGGTGGGACCTGACCCCGCACCCCTTCCGGGAGCACCGCCACGTGCCCACCCACCGCCTCATCGCCCGCCTGGGCCTCACCGCTTACGAGGACCAGCCCTTGCCCTTCCACACCGAGGCCCTGACGCCGCCGGAGGTGCGCATCCCGCTGCAGCAGCACACCGGCGTCCCCGCCTTCCCCGTGGTGAAGGAAGGCGACCGGGTGGCCGTCGGGGACCTCGTGGGTGACATCCCCGAGGGGAAACTGGGAGCGCGGGTGCACGCGTCCATCGCCGGCACCGTGTTTCAGGCCGGGCCAGACGCCATTGTCATCCGCGCCAAAGCCTGACACCCGCTTTGGAGCCTCAGAGAAGCCCCAGTTCCCGGTGCTTGGCGGCGATGGAGTTCGCCAAGCGCTCCAGCGCGGCGTAGTCTTCCCCTTTGGGAAGCCCCTTGCAGAGGACGGGGTCCAGCACCTCCACCTTCAGGTTGGCGAGGAGCCCCAGGATCTGGTCCACGGCTTTGCCACCCCAGCCGTACGACCCGATGACGGAGACGAACCGCAGTTTGGGGCGCAGGGCGTTCACCAGGTAGGCCGCTGATGCCGCGTGGGGGTGCGCCCCGGTGAGCACGGTGGGCGTCCCCACGACGAGGGTGGCAGCGTCCACCAGGGTGATGGCCAGTTTGCCCAGGTCGGTGACGGAGAGGTCAAACTGGTGCACCCGGATGCCCCGCTCCGCGAGGGCCGCCACCAGTGCTTCCACCATCCGCGCCGTGCTCCCGTGCATGCTCACGTAGGGGAGCACCACCTCGTTCTTCGGCTGGTCGGCAATCCACTCCTCGTAAGCCCGTACGATGAAGGCCGGGTCGTCGTAGATGGGGCCGTGGCTCGGCGCGATGAGGGCCAGGTCCAACGGGGCAATCTTGTCCAGGTTGCCTCGGATGATCTTGCGGAAGGGCATCATGATCTCCGCATAGTACCGCTTGGCCGCCTCGTAGACGCGCGCAGGGTCGGTGACGTAGAGGTCCGTCGTGGCCAGGTGCGAGCCGAAGAAGTCGCAGGAGAAGAGGATGCGGTCCTCTTGCAGGTAGGTGCTCATGGTCTCGGGCCAGTGGACCCAGGGCGTGTAGAGGAACTGGAGCGTCTTCCCGCCCAGGGAGAGGGTTTCCCCGTCCTCCACCACGGCGATGACGTCGGGCGAAAGGCCCAGATGGTCCACCAGCATCGGCTTGCCTTTAGACGAGGCCAGCACCTTGGCCTCGGGATAGTTCTGAAGGACGTGGGGGATGCCCCCAGAGTGGTCCTGCTCGGCGTGGTGGGCGACGATGTAGTCCACCCGCGGGACCTCCTCCAGTTGGGCCAGCAGGAGGTGCACCTTGCTGGGGTCCACCGCGTCCAGGAGGGCTGTCTTCTCGCTCCCCTGGACGAGGTAGGCGTTGTAACTGGTCCCATCTGGAAGGGGGATCAGGGCATCAAAGAGCCGGCGATCCCAGTCCACGGCGCCGACCCAGAAGACACCATCTCGGATGTGCCTCGGTCTCATGGTATGACCTCCTTAGTTGAAGGACCCTGCCTGAGCGCGTGCAGGTCCCGGTCGCGGGGCGACGCCTCGTGACAAGTTCTGTAGGTCACGCTTGCAGCGTGCCGGTTCCCGGCACGCCAGGAGGCGTGCTCTACCGCTGGCAGGGGCGCACGGCCGCGCGCCCCTGCATACCGTCAGAGGGGTCACTCCGCTTGCGCTCCGTAGATCATTCCAAACACCCCTTTCGCTTCGTTGGTTCGGGCTCACCCTTCTACGTGGATGACCTCCACTGGGCAGCCCTCTGCAGCGGAGCGGACGCAGTCGGCCAGGTCCTCAGGGGCCAGGCCCTCGGCGGGGTTCCCTCCCACCCGGTACCGCTCCACCACCTGGCTCAGGCCGTCCTCTCCCTCTTCGAAGAACTCTGGGCAATCGGCCCAGCAGGCTCCGCAACTGATGCACTCGTCCCGGTCCAGCGTGACTTTGAGTCCTGCCATGTGTGGGTTCCTCCTTGCTTCTGTGTAATCTTTGGATGGCCAGGGGGTGGCCAACCTGCCCTGACCGGGCAGATTCTACCATGGGAAAGAATTTTTGTCAAGAAAATTGACAAAAACCGCCATCGCTGGGCGGGCACAAGGCCTGCCCCTACCGCTCGGCCTCGGCTTCCAGGCCTTTGCGGTCCAGGAGGATGATTCGGTGCCGCTCCATGCGGATGAGGCCGGCGTCGGCGAAGGCCCGCAGGGTGCGTCCCACCACGTCGCGCACGGTGCCCAGGGACGCGGCGATCTCCTCCTGGGTCCAGCGGTGGGAAACCTGGCCGGCCTCGGCCTGTTCCAGGAGGAACCGCGCCAGCCGCCCCCGCACGGTGCGCAGGGAGAGGTCCTCCACCAGGTTGGTCAGGTGGTGGAGGCGCTCGGCGAAGTCCCGCAGGATGGCCAGGGCCAGGTCGGGGCATTCCCCTGTGATGCGGCGGAACTCCGCGGCTGGAATGGCGTAGACCACGACGCGGCTCAGGGCCTCCACAGTGGCGTGGTTGGCCCCCTGATCCCGGAAAGGGGGTACGGTGTTGAAGGCCTGTCCTGGCCCCAGGCGCACGAGCACCTGTTCCCGTCCCCCCGGCGAGAGGCGGTAGACGCGCACGGACCCTTCCGCCAGGAAGTAGGCCGCCTCGCAGGGTTCCCCTTCCACCAGGATGATCTCGCCCGGCTGGTAGGTGCGCCGCACTGCGGCGGAGGCCAGCCGGGCCAGCGTCCCCTCGGAGAGGTCGGCGAGGAGGGCGATGCGTCGCAGCGCGTCCTGGGGTCTCTCGCCTTCCATGCTATGTCTCTGCTGCACTTCCTTTCGCCTTGAGGCGTCGCACCTGTACTCTGGCGATCTTGGGGCCCTCCCGCTTGGTGACGGTGAACACCAGGTCGCCGTAGCGGTACCGTTCCCCCTCCTCGGGGATGCGCCCCAGGCGGTAGAGGAGGAACCCGGCCACCGTCTCGTAGTTCTCGTTCTCCGGGAGGTCCAGGCCCAGTTCTTCGTTGACCTCGTCCACCCGCATCAGGGCGTCCATCTCGGTGGTCTCTTCATCTATCTGGACCACTTCCCGCTCGGCGACCCATTCGTCGCTCATGCGGCCCACGATTTCCTCCACCAGTTCCTCGGCCGTGACGATGCCGGCCGTGCCCCCGTACTCGTCCAGGACGATGGCCATCTGCACCTTCCGTTCGCGCATCTCGGCGAAGAGGTCGCCGATGGGTTTGGTTTCGGGGACGAAGAGGGCCGGGCGGGCAAGTTCCCTGAGGGGGCGCTCCCAGGCGGCCTGGTCCTCCGCCAGGAGGTAGAGGACATCCTTCACGGAGACCACACCGACGATGTTGTCCAGGTCCCCTTCGTACACGGGGAACCGGCTGTGGGGGGCCTGGCGGAAGGTCCGCAGGAGGTCGGCGATGGTGGCCTCGGCGGGGAGGCCCACCACCTCTGGCCGTGGGATCATGGCCTCCTGGACGCGGCGGTCGCCGAAGTCAAACGCGCGCTGGAGGATGTGGGTCTCTTCCTCCTCCAGGACTCCTTCCTGCTCGCTGGCGGCGATGAGCATCTTCAGTTCCTCCACCGAGTGGACGCGCTGGTGGCCGGTGGGAGCGCGCAGTCCCACCAGCCGCAGGAGGCCATTGCCTGCACCGTTGAGGAGCCAGATGAGGGGTCGGAACACGTTCTCGGTGAGAAGGGTGGGGCGGGCGACGAGGAAGGCCGTTTCCTCGGGGTACTGGAGGGCGATGGACTTGGGGGCCAGTTCGCCCACCACGACGTGCAGGAAGGTGATGACGAAGAAGGCGAGGCCCGCAGCGACGCCGTGACTGGCTGTCCCTCTCCAGGCTCCGGGCAGCCAACCCACCAGGGGTTCTATCAGGTGGGCCAGGGCTGGCTCGCCGATCCAGCCCAGGCCCAGGCTGGCGATGGTGATCCCCAGTTGGGTGGCGGCGATGAAGCGGTCTGGGTCGTCTATGGCGCTTCGGACGGACCGGGCTGCCTCATGGCCTGCGGCGATCAGTTCTTCCACCCGGGTGCGCCGCACGCTGACCAAGGAGAACTCGGCGGCCACGAAGAAGCCGTTGGCCAGCACCAAGAGGAGCACGGCCAACAGGTTCAGCACAGTTCCTGACCATCCTTCCACCTCGTTCCTCCTAGGGGTGCGCAGAACTCGGGGCACTCCCTCCGGTCCATTATAGAGGAGCACTCCGAAGGGGTCAAGCCTCGGCTTTGTCCCTTGCGGTCCCGACCCTGCCTCCGAACCCTCTCCCCGCATGTGGGGAGTTTTCGGCACGCCTTCTGGCGTGCCGGAGCCTTGCCATGCTGCGAGGGGGACCTGCATTGTTTGTAAGAATGAGTAAAGCCCTTGTCCCGAGGGTGAGCCCCTTGACAATTTCCCCCTCGTGTGGTACAATAGTAGCAAATGTAAATTCACATTTGTGAATCATGAAGCGGAACCGCTCTCAACTGCTCTTCCAGGTTGCCCGGGCTTACTACGAGCAGGGCCAGACCCAGGAGGAGATCGCCCGCAGTCTGGGCGTCTCCCGCTCCCAGGTCTCCCACTATCTCCGGCAGGCCCGGGAGGCCGGCATCGTCCAGATCCGCGTGGTGGACCCCGACCGCCGGGCCACCTCCCTGGAGGCACGCCTCCGGAAGCGCTTCCCCCATTTACGGGAGGTGCGCGTCGTGCCGACCTTCAGCCAGCGGACGGACCTCATCCGCAAAGTGGTCGGGCGGGCCGCAGCGGAACTCCTCCAAGAAGTGGTGGCCCCGGGCCACCGCGTCTGCATCGGCGCCGGACGGACCCTGCGCGAGATGGTCCACGCCCTGCGCTACAAGCCCGTGGCCAACGTGATCCTGACCCAGGCCATGGGCAGCATCGGCCACCAGGCCCTGGACGTGGACTTCGCCGAATTGGCCCGCGAGGCCGCCAAGGCGTTCCGCGCCCAGGTCTTCATCATCCACGCCCCGGCCATCCTGCCGGAGGGGACCACCGCGGAGGCCATCATCGCCACACCTCCCGTGGCCGAGGCCCTGCAACTGGCCCGCGCCGCGCACATCTACATGGTCGGCCTGGGTTCCTTGGAGAGCGACCTCATCTACGCCAGGGCAGGGCTCATCCCCAGCGCCGAAATGGAAGTCCTCCAGGCCCTCCCCGTCGCCGGCGACATCTGCGGCCGCTTCTTTGACCTGGCGGGTCAGCCCATCCGCTCCCCCTTTGAGGACCGCGTGGTGGGGATTGAACTGGAGGACCTGAGGCGAGCGCCCCTGGCCGTCGGCGTGGCCGGGGGCCCGGAGAAGGTGGTCCCGCTCCTCGGTGCCCTGCGGGGCCAGTACATCACAGGACTCGTGACCGACGAACAGACAGCCGAGGCCCTCCTGCAGCGAGCAGGGGAGATCCCCTGACCGTTGGACCTTCCCATCTGGGGGAACGGGTACTGCGCCAGATGGTCCTTGACGGCATGTCATCCTGAGGGGCAAAGCGGGGACGCACGGCCGTGCGTCCCTTCCAACGGTTGACGGACCGCCCCAAAGGGCCCAGAGAGGAGGTGATGGCCAGGAAAACCTGTTGGGCGTTCCCGGTTCAGACCTCTCGGAACCCGCGAGAGCGTGTGTGAGCATCCTGTGAGCACTTGTCCGTGCAGAACGAGGAGGGGTAAGCAATGGGCAAGAAGATACTGGTCCTGATGCTGGTCGGCATGCTCGTGGGGCTGACCTCCTGCGCCCAGGCGACGCCGACCCCTGTCCCACCCACCGCGACGCCTGTCCCACCGACTCCTGTGCCGCCCACCGCAACACCTGTCCCGCCCACACCCACCCCGGTCCCCTGGGGCAAGCCCACCATCCTCACCGACCGCATGGGGACGGCCGAGGACTTGGCCGTGACCGAGGCCGAGATCGCCGCGGCCAAGGCCCACGTGGCCGATGCCCTGGTGGGCATCATCCCCTGCACCATGGCCACGGAGTACCACTTCACCGTGGCCGACGCCGCCCGCAAGAAACTGGAGGAGTGGGGCTTCAAGGTGCAGTTGGTGGACCCCGAGACCAAGGCCGAAAAGCAGATCTCGGCCATTGAGAACCTCACTGCAGCCGGGGCCAAGGCCATCGCCATCTGCGTCCTGGACCCCAAGGTCATCCAGTCGGCCCTCCAGGAGGCGGCCAACAAGGGCGTCTTCATCGTCCAGTACGCCGGCCGGGAATCCGCCTTCAACGGCATCAGCATCTCCATTGAGGATGCCGACCTGGGCCGCGCCGCTGGCGAGTACGCGGGCAAACTCATCCGAGAGGAACTGGGTGGCAAGGCCGTCGTGGCCATCCTGGACTACCCAGACCTGCCCAACGTCGTCGTGCGCGCCGACAACATTGAGAAGGCCCTCCTGGAGCAGGCCCCCGAGGCCCAGATCGTGGGCCGCTTCCTGGGTGGCGTGCAGGAGTTCGGCCTGAAATCCATGGAGACGGCCCTGCAGGCCCACCCGGACATCCAGGTGGTCGTGAGCATCAACGACGCCGGGGCCTACGGCGCCATGCAGGCCCTGGAGGCCGCGGGCAAGGACCCCAAGACGACCATCATCGTGGGCATTGACGCCGAGAAGAAGGCTCTGGACCTCATCAAGCAGGGCGGCATGTACCGCGGCACCGTGGATACGCAACCGGCCAGGACCGGTGAGATGGTGGCCCAGGGCATCGTGAAACTCCTCGCCGGATCCACCGTGCCTCGGGACATCAAGGTTCCGGTCAAGGTCATCACCCGGGCGGACCTGCAGTAGCGAGCGCGCTGGCTGGGGCTGCCCGGCCGCTTCCGGGCAGCCCCAGTTCCCAGGGGCAGGGAACCATGAAGACATCGCGGGCGCAGGTGGTGGAGTTCCTCAGCGAGAACGGGTTCATCGTCATCTTCTTCCTGTGGTGCCTGTTCCTCAGCCTGGCCACCCCAGCCTTCCTGACCCTCTCCAACCTGATGATCGTCCTGCGCCAGGCCTCCATCGTGGGGATCGTGGCCATCGGGGAAGCCCTCATCGTCCTCATGGGCGCGGGCATGGACGTCTCCCTGGCGTCCATCCTGGGGTTGGCGGGGGTCCTGGTGGCCAGCAGCATCGTGGACTTCGGCGTGCCACCCGTGGTGGCGGTCTTCGTCGGCCTCTTCCTGGGCGGGGCCGTGGGCCTCCTGAACGGCCTCCTCGTCACCCGGATGCGCATCAACGGCATCGTCGTCACCCTCGGCATGATGTACGCCCTGGAGGGAATCGCCTTCGTCTATACCAGGGGCCAGACCATCTTCGGGCCGGCCATGCAGGGGCTGGCCCCCCTCTCCCGAGGGCATGTGGCGGTGCTGCCGGTGCCGGTGCTCCTCCTCTTCCTCTTCTATGCCGCGGCCTACTACATCCTCAACTACACCGTCTTCGGTGCGCACGCCTACGCCGTGGGCAACAACGAGCGGGCCAGTTGGCTCTCGGGCATCCACGTGGACCGGCTCCGCCTCATCGGGTACGTGGCGGCGGGCCTCCTGGCCGGGTTCGGCGGGGCGATGCAGGCCGCCCGCATGGGTTCGGCCACCGGCGGCATGGGGGCGGAGTTCCTGTTCCCCATCCTCACCGCCGTCATCCTGGGCGGCATCAGCCTCTCTGGGGGGCGCGGCCGCATCCAGAACGTCCTCATCGCCGCGGTCTTCCTGACCACCATCAACAACGGCCTCATCCTCCTGGGCGTCTCCATCTACGCCCAGAAGATCATCTCCGGGGCCATCCTGGTGGCGGCCCTCTCCCTGGACCGCCTGCGGGAGGTGGTGGGGTAGGGGGTGGACATGGCGGCAAAACTGGAGTTCCGCGGCATCTACAAAGCCTTCCCCGGCGTCCAGGCCCTGGCGGACGTCTCCTTCGCGCTCCAGGCAGGGGAGGTCCACGCCCTGGTGGGGGAGAACGGCGCCGGCAAGTCCACCCTGATCAAGGTCCTCTCCGGGGCTCTGCAGCCGGACGCAGGGGAGATGCTCCTGGACGGGAAGCCCTTCGCCCCCCGCGACCCCCGGGAGGCGCTGGAGGCTGGCATCGCCACCATCTACCAGGAACTCAACTGGCTCCCAGGCCGCAACGCCGCCTTCAACATCCTGATGGGCCGGGAGCCGGCCCGCGGCGGCCGCCTGGACTTCCGGGAGATGCGGCGACGCTCCCAGGAAGTGCTGCGCCTCCTGCACGCGGAGGGCATCCCCCTGGACGTCCCTGCGGAAAGGCTGAAGGCCGGTCAGCGCCAGGTCCTGGAGATCGCCAGAGCCTTGGTGCGGGAGCGTTCCCTCCTGGTGATGGACGAACCCACCGCCGCCCTCAACCGGGAGGAACAGGAAGCCCTCTTCGGGGTGGTGGAGAGCCTCAAACGCCGGGGCCTCACCGTCCTCTACGTGACGCACCGCTTGGAGGAGGTCTTCCGGCTGGCGGACAGGGTCACGGTCCTCCGGGATGGCCGCCACGTGCGCACCGTCCCCGTGGCGGAGATCACCCGGGACGACCTGGTCCGCGACATGATCGGCCGGCCGTGGACGGAGGCCTTCCCGCCCCGCAACCCGGACCTGGGGCTGGTGCTCCTTTCGGCCGAGGGCCTGAGCGATGGGGCGGCTTTCTCGGGCGTCTCCTTCACGCTGCGGGAAGGAGAGGTGCTGGGGATCACCGGGTTGGCCGGCTCTGGGAAGGAGGAACTGGGCCGCGCCCTCTTCGGGGCGCACCCCCTCCGGAGCGGCTGCATCCTGCTCAGGGGGGAACCGATCGCCCCCTCTCCCAGGGAATTGGTGGGGCGCATGGCCTACATCCCCGACGACCGCAAGACCGAAGGCATCATCGGCGCGCTGAGCGTGAAGCGCAACATCTCCCTTGCCGTGCTGCCGCGCCTCGCGGCATGGCTGGGGCACATCCGGCGGGGCGGCGAGGAGACCCTCGCCCGTCATTGGGTGGAGCGCCTGGACATCAAGACGCCCAGCCTGGACCAGGTCTGCCAGCGCCTCAGCGGGGGCAACCAGCAGAAGGTGGCCCTGGCCAAATGGCTGGCCTCGGAAGCCCAGGTCCTCATCTTAGCGGAGCCCACGCAGGGGATTGACGTGGGAGTGAAGTTTGAACTCTACCGCCTCATCGCCGACCTCTCCCGCCAGGGGACCGGCATCATCCTCATCTCTTCTGAACTGCCGGAGGTCCTCGGCCTGTGCCATACCATCCTGGTCCTGCGGGATGGCCAGGTCGTGGCCACGTTGGAGGCCGCCAAGGCGGATAGCGAGACGGTCCTCCGGTATGCCCTGGGACAGCCCCAGCGTCTGCCCGCGCAGGAGGCTGGAGGAGAAGTCTCAGGCGGTTGGTGAGCCGGAACCACGATACGCATCGTGACGACATGTCTCTGGAGGAATTCAACATGGGAACTGTGGAGAAGCAAGAAGGGGTGGAACCTCGCAAGGAGTGGGACTGGCTGGACGAACGAGGGGAACGGGCCATTGAGGGGACGGGCGAGAAGCCGGTCATGTACATCGCCCTCGGCTCCGAGCCGAAGCAGGCCCACCCGTTCAACCTGTACCACGACATCCTGAACATCCCCAAGGCCCTGCGGGACACGCTGGCGACCGTCCCTCCCCAGGTCGCCGCCGTCGCCGACGAAATCCAGCGGCGCGGGGTGACCCGCATCGTGGGCACTGGCCTGGGGACATCCCAGTTCGTGGCCATCGGCGCCGCGTCCGCCTTCTGGAAGTTCACCCCCTGGGAGGCCGATTCGGTGGACTCGGCCGAGTTCCTCGTCAGCCAGCGGAACTGGGACCTCGCCCGCACGGCGTTCATCATCTACTCCGGCAGCGGGCGCACGGTGGATTCCAACCGGGCGGCCCAACTGGCGGCCGAGCGGGGGGCCTACACGGTGGCGGTGACCTCCGTGCCCCACAGCCCTCTGACCCGCATCACCGATTCCACCATTGTCTGCCAGGGCGGTTTTGACACGGGTGGCTCCGACACCTTCCACTACGCGACCCGTCTGGCCGCGGCCATCCTCCTGGCCCTGGAACTGGGCCAGCGGACCACGCCGGACCGGCACGACTACGCCGCGCTGCGGGCGCAGCTCCTGAGCATCCCCGACTGGCTGGAGGCCCACCTGGAGGAACTGGACGGCCGCTGCCGCAGCATCGCCCGCCAGTACAAGCGCGCCCGCTCGGTCCTCACCGTGGGCGGGGGGCCGAACCTGGCCACCGCTGAGGAGGCGGCCCTCAAGTTTGACGAGATGGCTCACATCCCGGCCAAGGCCATGTGCCCGGGCCGCCACATCCACGGGGCCCTCGGCCTCACCGACGAGCGCATCGTCACCCTGGTTATCGCGCCGCCCGGCCCCTCGTACCCCTGGATCCGCCAGGTGGCCCAGGCCACCGTGGGCCTTAAGACGCCTTCCATCGGCTTCGTCACCGAGGACGACGAGGACATCGCCCGGATGGTGGATTACGTGGTGCGCCTCCCCTCCGTGGAGGAGACCATCTTCACCGTGCCGGCCACCTTCCCGGCGCAGCTCCTGCCCTACTACTGCGCCGTGGAGCAGGGCGATATCAACCCGGACTGCCAGCGATCCAACATCCCCAAGTACGCCCGGGTCTGGATGCAGCTCTTCCCGCCCGGCACCCATTAGGCGAGGGAACCTCTAATCCCCCGGCTTGAAAGCGGCGGGGGTGAGGAGAGGTAGGAGGTGGCCGAGGTGGAAAAACGGTTTGACGTGGTGGCGGTGGGAACCCTCAACGTGGACCTGATCCTCGTCGGGGTGGCGCCGCGGGACCTGGAGGCCCTCCTCCAGTGGGCGGCCCCAGCCACGGTGGAACTCACGGCGGCCGGGTCCATCGGCTACGGGGCAGTGGACCTGGCCCGTCTGGGCCTCCGGGTCAGCCTCCTCTCCACCGTGGCCGACGACCTCTTCGGCCGGTGGATCCTCCAGCGCCTCCAGGAGGAGGGGGTGGAGGTGGGAGGCATCACAGTGGAGCCCGGGGCCCTCTC
>FWWL01004718.1_pt1 | contig 22443 bp, 18 predicted proteins | sample 2228331 | NCBI WGS metagenome assembly FWWL01 (sample SAMEA103939775, study PRJEB20133) | metagenome | reverse complement strand
TCTGACTTTTGGCGCTCGTTTTCCAATTGGGCTGCAATAGCTCTTTGCCGCTGAATCTCGCGCTCTTGTTGGGCTTTTATCATGGAGTCAAGCATTTGACTTTCGGTCATCGTTTTTAGAAGGCGGTTCTTTACTCCTTCCAGAGAGTCCACCTGGCGGCGCGTCTGGGAAATTTCTGCTTCGCGCTTGCCGAGCTCTTGTTGCGTTTGCGACTGTACCTGCTGAATTTGCTGCTTGTAAGTAGTCTCAATCTCTTGGGTTTTGCCCGACAGCTGGGCCATCTGTTCCTTGAGGCTGCGGTTTTCGGCTTCTAAGGTGGCAATTTGGGTTTCCAGTCGTCGTATGGCGTCTCCGCCTATAGTACCTCTACCGGTGTTTTCACGCAAGTAGTTGATCATTTCCTGGCTCCATTTGAGGGCTTCGGTGAGGTTCTTTTGGTCTTTGCTGATATTCATAAGCTTCTCTGCGGCAGAGAGGGCCACGTCGCGGTGTCCGTAGTTGCGCGCTGTGTTCCAGGCTTCGAGGAGGCGGGCTGATGCTTCTGAGTACTTGCGCCGGCGATATTGCGCATCGCCACTGAGCAAGATGGCATCAGAAGCCAGGCGTTTTTCGCCCAGCTGAATGGCTAACTCGTAAGCCTGATAGGCCATGTCGGCAGCTTCTCCGTAATTGCGCTGGTTCAGGAGCGCCTGGGCCAGGTCGTAGCTAACCTGCATGCGCTCGTTTTTCGTCTGCGCCTTGCGCAGGTTGGCCTTTAGCTCTGCCACCGACTGAGCCGATAGCCACGCAGGAAGGCTAATGAATGCCATCAGAACGGTCAAAACGACAGCGGGTCTCATTATCTAAATCCGTATTTTCGGACGTGCACGTCAACAGAGGCCCAAAAGTGAAAATTTCTCTGTGAATGCCCGTTGCAAAAAGCGAATGCTCCTACTTTTACCCCCCTAACCGATTGAATGGTTATGCACATCCACCCTTTCCGGGCCATCTATCCTATTTTCGAACGCATCGCCTCTCCCGACGATTTTTGCGCCAATGCTAAGCATGCCTTTCTGGATTACCAGCAGGCTCACTTGCTGGCTGAGACCGAAGAGAAGGCCATTTTCGTCTACCGCATCCAAACAGAACTCCGAACACACACGGGTATCATCGCGGCCAACGAACTGGAAGATTTTCAGCGCGGAAAGGTCAAAAAACACGAGCGCACCCTCAGCGAGCGCGAACAACGCCAGCAGGAACTGCTTCTACGATGGAAAGCCATCCTCAAGCCAGTATTGCTCACTTTTCCACCCTTGCCCGCACTCAATGCCTGGATGGAGCAAGTTATTACTACTCAAAAGCCACTCTTTACCGTTTACTTCGCTGAAGACCACCAGACACATCAGGCATGGGCTGTAACAGAAGCAGCTCAGATCCGTTATTTGAGCCAACTGTTTGCACAGCATATACCCAATGTGTACATCGCAGACGGGCACCATCGCACCACTACGCTCACCCTGTTGCGCCAACAGCAGGACCTTTACCCAGAGATGGATTTTGACCACCTCTTCTGCGCTTATTTCGCCACTGACCAATTGGACATCCTGGATTACAACCGCGTCGTGGCCGGTCTAAATGGCCTTTCGCCCGAGCAGTTCTTTCACCTCCTAGGGCATCGTTGCACCATCCAACACATTGAGCATCCGCGCAAACCCCGACACAAGCATGAAATAAAGATGTTTTTCCGGGAGCACTGGTACCGCCTGCACTGGCGGCCCGAACTGCTTCAGCGCGCCCATCAACACAATGTTCTCCCTGTCCTTCTCGACGTGGCTTTGCTCAATGAGTATGTCCTACATCAAATACTGGGCATACAGGATGTGCGCACAGACACACGTATTTCATATGTGGAGGGCACCAAAGGGCTAAAGGGCATTCGCAAGGCGGTAAGCCGACACCCCGACCACATTGGCTTTGTGCTTCACCCCGTCTCTTTCGACGACATGATGTCCATTGCAGACGTGGGGGAAACCCTGCCCCCCAAAAGCACCTATTTCGAGCCGCGCATGAAATCAGGTACACTCATCAAACCATTACTCCGCCAACTATCCCAAAAGAAATACTAAAAGAATGGCGGCGTAGAGCGGGCTAAATTTTACTGACTCAGGAAGGGGTGCCGTTCGTCGAAAAAACTCTACCGAAACCTAAAAAAATTAACCTGAAGTTGACGCGCTTAAATAAGGCATTATCTACCTTTGACCCTGAACTCAAAACATACGTTTGAGCTCAACGTCTTTTCCTCCCTTCTCTCATAATCTAAACCGTTTCTGCGCTATGCTCATTTTGTACATTACCCTCCTGGCACTTGTTGTAGTGCGCTTTGCTCCTCGTGCAGCCCAGCTGTGGAGCAGCCTGGTTCGCTAAAACACAAGCGGCCGTTTTCTTTAATCCCTTTTTACCTTATGTTTTCCCGTCAACACATAGTAGGATGAAGCCGCTCTCAAGGGGTGGCTTTATCTTTTTTTGAGGCGTAGGTTAGGTGAAAACAGGTTACTTTTTTTGTTGGCACGCATAAGCATGCCGACAGACATTTGCTCACATTTGCAGCGCTAAAGAGCAGGGCTTACGCCTGCTGGAATACAAAACAACCTACTTTTGCCGTTCGCAAGCATACACCAAAACAATACATTTTTAACCCAATACGCATTCTTCGCCGTATGAGTTTGTCATCCCTGTTAGCAGCATTCTGGTTCTTGCAGTTCATGCCAGCCACTCCCACTACCGACGCTACAGCTCAAAAGAGCCTGTTGGACACCTTCATGGGCAATACGACGTCCAGCATGGCCATGTTCTTTATCCTTGTCTTTTTGTCCATTGCCGCTGTGTACATCATCATAGAGCGCTACCTCACCATCAAGCGCGCTGGGCGAATTGACCAGAGTTTCATGAACAGCATTCGCGCCAGCGTAGAAAGTGGAAACCTGCAGGCTGCCAAGGCCCTCTGTCAGAGTGTAGATGCTCCCATGGCCCGAATGGTGGAGAAAGGGCTGGACCGCATAGGAAAGCCATTGGAAGACATCAATAAGGCCATTGAAAACGTGGGCAACCTCGAACTCCTTAAATTGGAGCGAAACCTCTCGACGCTGGCCTCCATCTCCGGCTTGGGGCCTATGTTCGGGCTATTGGGTACTGTACTGGGGCTTATTCTTTCTTTCCAAGACATGTCCACCGCCGAAAACGTTACCCCACAAGTACTGTCCAGCGGTATCTATCAGGCGCTTACTAGTACAGCCATGGGTCTGGTGGTTTCCATCGTCGCCATGGCAGGCTACAACGTCCTGGTTTCCAACTTAGATAAAGTAGTGTATAAAATGGAGTATACCGCTCTGCAATTCATGGATCTGCTGCAGGAGCCTTCGCGTTGAGAGGTTAATCTTGCCGATGTTTTCCCATCATTCTTTCACTCACCCGAATTCGGCAAAAAACTATGGGTCTGAAACGAAGAGTCCGCGTTACCCCCACCTTTAGCTTAGCCGCCATGATAGACATCATTTTCCTGTTGTTGATGTTCTTCATGCTGACCTCCAAATTTGTAACGCCCAATGCGCTAAACCTGCAACTGCCCTCTAGCACTTCCAAGACAATGGCCTCTCCCGACTTAGCTGTTTCTGTCAATGCCCGTGGCGAATACTTCGTGGATGGCGTCCGTGTCCGAAAGGAAAACCTCGAGAATGCCGTGGCGGCAAAAGTGCGCGCCAAAAAGGAAGACCCTAAACTGAACACCCTCACCGTAGTGGCAGAGAAAACTGTCCCGTTGGACGACGTGGTCTTTATCCTCGATATTGCTAATCGGCTCAAGATAAAGACCATCCTCGCCACAGAAGAGCGCACGAGCGGGCGTTAAGACATGGCAGGCCCAAAAGTATAGGCCTGTTTTTTATGCACAGACTTGTTGCCAGATCATCCAAGTCGTCAAAAAAGAGCATACCATGCAAGCCACATCCCGATATAGCGACGAGGATCGCCTCAAGGCGGCCATCATCAGCGTGCTGCTGCACCTATTGCTGCTGTTGCTACTCATCTTCTTGCAGGTGGGCGTGAGGAAACCACCCGAAGTGCCTCCCCCCATAGTCATTGAATGGGGCGGTGGCGGCAGCAATGCCGCTGCTGGGCAACCCGACCGTGGCCAGGGCAAGACACCCGCTCCGCAGGGCCAACAGATGGAAGACCCTACTAGCAAAACACCCGCAGAAAGGCCCACACCTACTCCTGCGCCGCAAAAAACATCGCCATCATCGCGGCCAACGACGCCCAGCGCCACCAACACGCCGACTTCTACAGACCCAGATGTGGCTGCCCTGCGCCGCGCCCAAGAAGAAGCCAAGCGCAAGCAGCAGGAAGAAGAGCGCCGACGCCGACAAGAAGAAGCCGACCGACAAGCCGCCGAACAACGCCGCATTGCCGAAGAACAAGAGCGCCAACGCCGCGAACGCGAAGAACAAGAGCGCAAGCGCGGTCAGTTTGGTAGCGCTTTCGGCAAACCAGGTTCCGGAACGGGCCAGGGCAATACCGGCCAACCGGGCAACCAAGGCCAACCCGGCGGAACAGGCACCAACCCCACCGGTACTGGTGGTAGCGGCGGCGGTAGCGGTGGTGGCTCTGGCTCCGGAGTAGGTGAGTCTATCGGCGGCGGATTATCCGGGCGCCGAGTGGTGAGCCGCCCCCGCATGGTGGACGATACCCAAAACACAGGAAGGGTAGCCATCCGCGTCTGCGTAGATGCTGACGGCATCGTTACCTCAGCCACCTATACCCAAGTAGGCTCTACCACCACCGACGGCGTACTGCGAAACAAAGCATTAGAATGGGCGCGCCAATACCGCTTTGCTCCTGCCCCTGACGTATCGGAGCAATGCGGGACCATCACCTTCGACTTTCGCGTGAAATAAACGCGCGTGGCCCCTCACTCCTCAAGGACCGACCAAAAGAAGCGCCCATTTACCACGCCCAAGGGCTTGCCGCGCAGCGCCTTGCCCAAAAGTGGCGTGTTTGCTGACCGCGAGCGCAAGTCTTTCTCCTCTAATGTCCACTCCAAATCCGGAGCAAAGAGCGCTATGTCGGCATGCGCGCCCTCTTCAAGGGAGGGCCGCGTCAAATTAAACAAGCTACTTGGCCCAGTAACCCACTTCTCCACGAGCACTCTGGGCGTTAGGATATCGGACAAATAAGTCTGACATAAGGCAAAGGCCGTCTCCAGCCCAATGGCTCCCGCCTCTGCATAGGGGAACTCCAGCTGCTTGGCTTCTCGGTGCCAAGGGACGTGGTTAGTGCACATGAAATCAATGGTGCCATCCGCTACACCCTCCAACAAGGCTTGCCGATGCGTCTCGTCGCGCAGCGGCGGCAGCACTTTCCAGAGGCTGTCGAAACCCTCCAATTGCTCATCAGTGAAGCACAGGTTGAGCACGGCTACAGAGGCCGTTACCGGTAGTCCTGCTGCCTTAGCTGCGCGTACTAGCGCCACGCTTTTGGCCGTAGAAAGCAAATGCAGATGCAGGCGCCCTCCGGTGTATTCCAAAATGCTCAGACTGCGCTGCACCGCCACCTCTTCTGCCAAAGGTGGAATGCCCCGCAGACCTAAGCGCGTACTGACGACGCCCTCGTGTATCTGACCACCCGGAGCCAATGCCTTGTAGAAGGGCCAGTCGAGCACTACACCCTTGAAGGCCTGCGTGTACTGCAGCGCGCGCAGCAGCAGCCCAGCGTCCTGTACGGGTTGATGTCCATCAGAAAAAACACCAACCCCAGCATTGTACATGTCGAACAATTCGGCCATATCCTTGCCCGCTGTACCCACCGACACAGCGCCAATAGGATAGAATAACACAGGAGCAGACGTTCTTTTTTCTTGAATAAAGGCTACAGCCCCCTTATTGTCCACAGGCGGCAAGGTGTTGGGAAATGGCGCAATCGCCGTGAACCCCCCAGCCGCAGCCGCCCGCGCTACAGACTCGAGATTTTCGCGGTATTCGTAGCCAGGCTCACCTACCTGAGTGCCCACGTCAAACCAACCGGGTAAAGCCCACACTTCATCAGGGAAAGAAAACTCCTTAGCTTCCGCCGATGTAGTCAACCTTGGCTTAATCTCTGTAATGATGCCATCCTCAATTAGCACATCTTGAGGCTTAGCAAGGCGTCCATTCATAAAAAGGCGGACGCGGCGGAGAATCAGGCGCATAAAGACAGTATAACGACTTGGCAAGATGCTGGGCAGGCTCGCCAACAAACAGGATGTGCGCCCTTGCCCGGCACAAAGGTAGGCAAGCGCCCGAAAGCCAACACCAACGGCCCAGCGGGCCTCAGCGCCGATAGATCTTCAACTCCTTGTAGCCGCTCTGAGCGTCAGGTTTCCGCCGAAATTCCAGCTGAGTGGCCTCCATGACAGTGATTTCGGCAGTAGTGTACACAAAGCTACCCTCCAGCAGATGCCCCCCTACCGTGTGGCCTTGACCATCAGAGATAGACAGGTGAAAATGCCCACCCTCCTCAGCATGGAAGGTGCCGACCAGCGAGACAATCTCAAACTTGCCCTCCAGCACTGTGCCTTCTTCCTGGTCGGCAAAGCGCAAATGAGCGCGCTGAAGGCTGCCCACACACGTAACGATACTGGCAGCGCGCAGATCGTGGGTGCGCGCAAAATCCAGGAGCGACCGCTTGAGGTCTTGCCCGGGCTGCAGCCGAAGCGCATACACGCGACACTGGCTGGCTTGCCGCTCGCGAGGGCGATAAAAGGCCGTCAAGGAGAGCATCCCGAGTAGGGCTATGGTCAATAACATGCGCATGGCGTTGATGTAGTTTTAACTCCTCGAAAGAGGCCTCAATGTACATGTGTATGCGGTTAATCCTTACCCTGCAAGGCAGGGGGGGCAAAAAGTCGGCTGGTCAGTTTGCTGCAGGGCTCGCCTTTTCCACCTCCTTTTTTGGGGGAAAACGGCCGTCAGCTTCGACGCAGCTACTGCGGGCATCGCAGGCGGCTGTAGCTCCTATTTGGCCCAGGCGTGTTTGCGGCCCGCTCTCGGCCTTAATAATAGCACGACAACGGCCTTGCAGCTCCGCGCATGCAGTAGCGGAGACGACAAGGTGCAGCTTAAAGCCCAAAAGCGGGACGGGCGCGCGCTATGCCCAAGCCAAAGCCCCCCAGGGCTGCAGAGGCGCGAGGCTCCCACGCAGAGGCTCTGCAGCTGTTTTTTCCCTAAAAAACAATCTTTATGCCGGCCTTCCCCCCGTTCTTCAACATCGCTCCAAGGATGGGATAGTTAAAATGCCGTTTTTAGGCAAATAAAGCAACATTTCCAATGGGTGTGGTGGGCGATGCCGCGAGTTACTCCTTCCCAAAACTTAGGGGCGGGAGGTCTTCTACCCTTACGGCATCTGCTCGGGATAAAAAGAAGGCGGAACTTTGCGCTCCTGCGAACTTGAACCAGGACGATGACAATGCTCGAGCGATTAGAAGCTTTTTCCCGAGAACACCGCCTGCTGCCCGACGGCACGAGCGTGCTGGTAGCCATCAGCGGCGGAGTGGACTCTGTCGTGTTGGCTCATTTGCTGCGCCAGCGCGGTCAGCCGATGGCCCTGGCGCATGCCAACTTCCAGTTGCGCGGCGAGGCCTCAGACGAAGATGAACACTTTGTGCGCGCTCTGGCAGAAGCTTGGGGCCTGACGCTATACGTACAGCGCTTTCATACCCGCGAGTATGCCCAGGAGCACGGCCTGTCCATTCAGATGGCGGCGCGTCAGTTGCGCTATGAGTGGTTCGAGCAGTTGTGCGAAGCGCATGGCTGGATGCGCATTGCAACCGGCCACAATCTGAACGACACCGTGGAGACCGCCCTCTTTCATATGGCTAGAGGTACGGGACTTAGTGGTCTGGGCGGTATTCCGCCTCGTCATGGCAGGGTAGTGCGGCCGCTATTGTTTGCTCCTCGGGCCGACATTGAGGCGTATGCCCGCGAGCAACAGCTGCAATGGCGCGAAGACAGCAGCAATGCCGACCTGCACTACACGCGCAACGCGCTGAGGCATCGTGTGCTGCCAGTGTTGGAGGAGATCTTCCCTGACTTTCTTCAACAAGCGGCCAAGACCATCGGCTATGTGCGCGCCGCAGATGCCAACGCCCAATATTTGCTGCGCCAATTGGCTGGAAAACCCGATGCTGACGATGTCCTCTCTATTCCCATGGAAGCCATAGAGCGCCTTCCGGCCCCTACGGACGGGCTTTTCGACTTGCTACAGTCCTATGGCTTCACCGCCGAGCAGGTGCGGCAGATGATGACCCATAGGTATGCCTCCGGCATGGAGTGGCATTCGGAGCAGGGGTATCGCGTCGTGGTAGATCGCAGCGCATGGTTATTGGCCCCACAGACGGCCACACAGGAAATGCTCCGCATACACTCTGACGACCTCATGGTGCGTCTCTCTGACGGCAGCCGGCTCTTTATCACGGAGGTAATGCCGGGTAGCCCCATTCCCACTGACCCAGACGTTGCCGTGGTGGATGCCTCGCATGTGCGCTTTCCACTACTTTTGCGCCGTTGGCGGCCGGGCGATGCGTTCCAGCCGCTGGGCATGGGCGGCAAAAGCCAGAAGCTGCAAGATTTCTTCACTAATCAGAAACTGTCTGTCTTAGACAAAGAGCGCACCTGGATACTGGAGAATGGCGACGGGCAGATCCTCTGGGTAGTGGGCATGCGTCTGGCTGAGCCATTTCGGGTAACTAGCGAGTCTTTTAAACTACTGAAGTTCACTTGGATAAAAAGGTGATTGCACAAGCGCCGTCGCTCGCCAAGGCGGTTGTATGGCCTTGGCAATGGGCAGGGCAATTGGCGTTTTTTTGGCTGCTTTTTTTTGCTTTTTTCAGGCTGTGGTTTGTCTTGTGGCTGCGCAAGGAGGCCCAAGGGGAGCTGCCGTGGGAGGCTTTCTGGTATGCACTTCCGCTGGACTTTAGCACGGCGGGCTATCTGACTTTGCCTGGGTTGGCGTTGGCTTTCATAAGTGGCGCCTTTGGGCGTAGGGAGCATTATTACATCGCCCGTTTTTTCGATACCCTGTACTTTGCCTTTTTGCTAGTGGCTTTGGTGGTGTATGGGGCCAACATTTTCCTTTACGAGGAATGGTACACGCCTATTAACAGCCGAGCGTATGCGCACTTTCGCATTCCGGGAGCCATGCTCTCTTCCATGTCGGCTGCTTTTAAGGTGGGTGCTTTAGCGCTTCTGTTCATTCTGACTTGGATATGGTGGCGGGTTTTCCGCTGGGTGGTAGGAGTACTGCCCGCCCTGCCCATGCGAACAGGGGCGCTGCGCCTGAATGCTCTCTTTTTGGTGGTGTCGCTCTTCGTCGTCATGCGCGGAGGGCTGGGGCCTTTACCTATCAACGAAAGCAGTGTTTGCTATTCAGACAGCCCTTATCGCAACGATGTCGCCATCAATGCAGGTTGGTATTTTGTGCACAGCCTCATCGAAACCAGCAAAGCAGTAAATCGTTACAATGCCCTTTCGCCGGCGGATGCGCAGCGCGAAGCAGAGAGTCTTCTACCAAAACTCACAGCAAATGCAAAGCCGCATGGTTGGCTCGACGGCAACCTGAAACAACCGCCTAACATTGTGCTTATTCTGCTGGAGAGCATGACGGCCCAGGTGATAGCAGAATTAGGTGGAGTGCCAGACGTATGTCCCAACATTAGCCAACTGATACGCCAAGGCATCCTGTTCGAGCACTGCTACGGCAGCGGATATCGCACAGACCAAGGCATGGTGTCAGTGCTGGCGGGTTACCCAGCCTTGCCTGATCATTCGGTAGTTTTCATTCCAGAAAAAGCTAAGAGGCTGCCCTCCCTTTCCCAATCACTTCGTCAAGTGGGCTACACGACGGCCTTTGTCTATGGAGGCGAGCTGACATTCGCCAACATGGGCATCTGGTTGCGCCACCAGCAGTTTGAACACATTATTTCGGTGCGCGATTTCAGCGCTGAAGACATCACTCAACTGTGGGGCACCGACGACCAGCGCCTTTTTGCACGCAGCGCCCAACTGCTGCGCCAACTGCCGCAGCCGTTCTTCGCTACCCTCATGACGCTGAGCTTACATGCGCCCTACGATGTGCCTTTCAAAAGTCGGTGGAGTGGTGTTAATGACCGCGAAAAGTTTCTCAACTGCGCAGCCTTTGTAGATTATGCCTTAGGCGAATTCATAGAAAAAGCCTCGCAGGAACCGTGGTTTGAGCATACGCTCTTCGTACTCGTGGCCGACCACGGTCATCCGTTGCCTGGACGCATCCCTATGAGCGAGCCGCGCTCACGACAGGTACCGCTGATTTTTTGCGGACCGGCGGTGGCGCCTTCATGGCGCGGTAAATGTATCAGCAGGGTAGGAGGGCACCACGACCTTCCGGCCACGCTTTTGTATGAACTGGGCCTAAACTACAGCGCCTTCCGCTGGAGCCACGACCTCTTCAACACGCAAGGATCGGCCTTTGCCTACTACTCCAACGAAAGTGGCATGGGGTGGATAACTCCTCAGGGCACGGGCTTCTATGACTTTAAAACCCGCCGTTGGACGCCCGCAGCCCTGCGCTCTCTACAACCGGAAGAACGCACCCAGGCCTTGGCTTATCTGCAGGTGCTCTACGATGATTTCTTGGGCTTGTGAGGTAATCCGCTCGGAGAGGCGGCTTTTTCGGGGTTGTCGCGCAGGTAAGCCTTCCAGCTACCGTATGTCTTGGTGCCTCTCATAGGGCTAGAACGCTGGAACCAGTGGCACATCGCTACGGCCAAAGCGTCGGTAGCATCCAGGTATTTTTCCTCAAAGGTGCGGTGCAGAATGTTGCCCAACATGCCAGCCACCTGCTGCTTGGATGCATTGCCGTTGCCCGTGATGGCGCGCTTTACCTTTTTGGGCAAATATTCGGCAATCTCTAGCCCATTGACCATACCCGCGGCAATGGCTACACCCTGGGCCCGACCTAACTTGAGCATGGACTGCACATTCTTGCCGTAAAAGGGCGCCTCAATGGCCATCTCGCTAGGCCGATATTGTTGGATGAGGTCTTGTACCTGTTCAAAGATATAGCGCAACTTGACAGTGTGCTCGCTATCTATATGGCCAAAGGTAACGACGCCAATTTCCAGCACTTCCAGGCGGCCCTTATCAGCCTCAAGGAGCGCAAAGCCGAGTACATTGGTGCCAGGATCTATGCCGAGAATGCGTATTGCCATGTCAAAAAGCGAACGCCGTTTGTTGCCCCAAAGGTAACCTTATCCGTGCATGATGCAGATAGGAATAGTAAGACCGTCAGGAAGTGCAAGGGCCAGTGCATTTCTTGTTTGAGGCTCCCGCAAGCAAGGCCAATACAAGATGGGCCTCGCTCTAAAATTAGGCCTTTCCGCTCCGTATTACCCGGCATTCACAACACATTCCCCTCCTCTACGCCTAAAAAACACTCCCTTCGCTTTGGAATGATAGCTCAACCTTTCACGCAGACACCTTAGGAGTCCTTGACAAATTACTATTTTTGTTTTGAGAAGGTGTGCATTTTCCTACGAGAGCCGTTTCCCAAACCATCTGCCCTGCGGCTGCTGCCACCTATACCTCCCTCTCCGAGGTCGTTTTTTTTGGGGGAAAAAACGGCTCCAATGCTTCGGGTTTGGCTTTTTGGCGCACCTGCGCCTGCGGAGCTCCGGCTTGGGCTTGAGCATGTGCCCGTCTCGCCCGAAAGCGGGACGAAAACACGCACGGGGCCAAACAGGAGCCGCGCGCCCAACTACTACACCCACTGCAGCCGCTCTGAAGCCGACAGCCGTTTTTTCACCCCCCAAAAAACGGAGGCGAGAAAGGCGGCGGCGGGAGTGTGGCCGGTTCTACTTTTCACTTTTCACTTCAAAATGGCATGCGCTGTGGACGCTTTGTAAAATATCACTCATCATTCATAATTCATCACTTTTCACTCCAAAATAGCAGGCCTCGCGGACGCTTTGGAAAATATACCCTTTGCAATACCTCATTTCAGGTGGATCTTGTCGGCATTTGGGTCAGGGCTGACGGGCCGCAATTGCCCCTCAGAAGCCGCCACGCCGACGGCCACTGTACAGTCGCCCGTGATGTTAGTAACCGTGCGCGCCATGTCGAGGATGCGATCCACGCCGAGGATGAGGGCGATGCCGGCGCTGGGCACGCCTACGCTTTCGAGGATGATGACGAGCATGACCACCCCTGCCCCCGGCACAGCGGCCGTGCCGATAGATGCCATGACGGCCAACAGCAGCACGCTCAACTGGTCGGCCAGGGTGAGCTCGAGGCCTGAGGCCTGCGCGATGAAGACCGTGGCCACGCCCTGATAGAGCGCCGTGCCGTCCATGTTGATGGTGGCCCCTAGCGGCAAGACGAAAGAAGAGACTTCCTCGGAGACGCCTAATTTTTCCTCGCAACACTCCATGGTTACGGGCAGTGTAGCGCCGCTGCTGCTGGTAGAGAAGGCGACTAATTGGGCTTTGCTGATACCGGCGAGGAAGCGCCGATAAGGCATGGGAGAGAATAGGCGCAGTATGAGGCCATACACGCCGAAGGTGTGAATAGCCAAGCCGCCCACTACTGTCAGGCAGTAGACCAGTAGGCCCTGTAACAGTCCGGCCAGTTGGCCGAGGTCACCCTTGGAAGCCGTGGCGATGGTGTTGGTCATGAGGGCAAAGACGCCCAGCGGCGCCATGAGCATGATGATGTCCACCAGTCGGATGCTCACTTCGCTGAGGCTGCGAAAGAAGCGCAGCAGCGGGCGGGCGCGTTTTTGGGGTATCTGCAGCAGTCCGATGCCGAAGAAGATGGCAAAGAACACCACCTGCAGCATATTGCGGTTGTCAGAGGCTGCGCTGAAGATGTTGGCCGGTACCATGTCAGTCAAGATTTTCAGCGGGCCGCCCTTGCCTACTTCCTCGGCGCGTTGGCGGCTGACGTCCAAGTCGACGCTGTAGGCTGTCATTAACTCGTCGCGCATGTCAGCAGGCAGGTACTTGCCGGGCTGCATGATGTTTGCCAAGGCCAGGCCTATGGCGATGGCCACGGCAGTGGTGGCGATGTAGATGCCCAGCGTCTTGCCGCCGATGCGCCCTAATTTGCTTACGTCGGACAGCGAAGCCACCCCTGTAATGAGCGAACCCAGCACCAACGGCACTGCAATGAGTTTGAGGGCATTGATGAAGATGTCGCCGAAAGGCGCTATCCAGTTTTTCACAAAAACACCCCAGTCGTTGGCGGCAGCGGCGATACCGAAGAGGAGGCCCAACACGAGGCCGATGATGATTTGCCAGTGAATTTTACGGTACCAAGGCATAGGCAACGGCAGGGACGGCTTTTAGGCCAAGCGCGGGCACACTCGCCCCCTTGCGCGCAAATGTAGCAGAGCTGGGCCTTTATCCTATCACGACGGCAGTGCAGTTCTGTGTGTATTCTAATGTTCCCTTTTACTTATCACTATTCACTTCTCACTACTGTGCAGATGCCTGTGTGTTCTATTGTTCCGTTTTACCCAGCAGCGAGGGCGAGGTTTGGCGCTCCTTTATTTGGGCGAAGGCTTCTAAGCCGCACTCCAAAAAGGCGCGGTATTCGTCCACATCGGGTGTGTAGCCGCGCGGCTGGTTGAGCAGCGTCTTGCCGTCGTGGTGCATGAGCACATACCAGGGCTGCGAGTTGCGCTGGAAGTTGTTGATTTGGAAGCTGCTCCATTTGCCGCCGACGGTGCGGATTTTTTCTCCTGTGTGTCGGTCAAGCAGGTACTTCTGCCGGTTGCCTGGGAAAAGGCGAGCCTGGTCATCCACGTACAGCGACGCTACCACGTAGCGATCGCGCAGCAGGGCCAGGATTTCTTTCTTATTCCAGACGTTTTCCTCCATTTTGCGGCAATTGACGCAGCCATAGCCGGTAAAGTCCACGAAGATAGGTTTGTTTTCCAACTGAGCAATCCGCACGGCCTCATCAAAGTCGTGGTAACAGTCCAATTGGTGTGGGCAGTCCATGGGCCGGAAGTAATTGTAATGGACGGGCGGAGCAATGCCGCTGAGCAAGCTCAGCGATTGGTAATTGAGCAGGCCGTAGCCCAGATAGCCGGCAAACCACAGCGCTAGTGCCGCTACTGTAAGGCGGCCCAGCCCTGGGCGCCCCGAGGCTCCTTTGAGGAAGGGTAATAGGCCGAGTTGATACAGGCCCAAGCCCAAAGCGATGAGCAGCCAAAGGGCCAGGAAGAGTTCAAACTTGAGGATGCCCCAGTGGCGTACCATGTCGGCTGTACTCAGGAACTTGAGCGCCAGGGCCAGTTCCACAAAGCCCAGCGTGGCTTTCACATTGTCCATCCAATTGCCCGACTTAGGCAGGCTTTGCAGCCAGCCTGGGAACATGGCGAACAGGCCGAAAGGTAAGGCTAAGGCCAGGCCGAAGCCCGTCATGCCGATGAGTGGTCGCACTGGAATAAAGCCCAGCAGTGCATCGCCCGCGTTGGTGCGGGCGGTCTCGACCAGCAGTGTGCCCACGATAGGGCCGGTGCAGGAGAAAGAGACTAGGGCCAGCGTGAAGGCCATGAAAAAGATGCCTATCAGGCCACCCTTGTCGGCCATGCGGTCGCTCTTGTCCACCCAAGAGGAGGGCAGGGTAATCTCGAACAGCCCAAAGAAAGAGAGCGCAAACACCACAAATACGGTGAAGAAGAGCAGATTAAAGTACATGTCTGTGCTCATCTCGTTGAGGATAGTAGGGCCGAAGATGGCCGTCAGTAAGATGCCGATGCCGACGTAGATGACTACGATGCTGGCGCTGTACCATAGGGCGTTGCGCAGGCCGGTGGCGCGGTTACGCGAGCGCTTGGTGAAGAAGCTGACCGTGAGCGGTATCATGGGAAACACGCAAGGCGTGAGCAAGGCGATAAGCCCGCCCAAAAAGCCTGCGATGAAGACCCACCACCCCGAACCGCGTTCTTCGGCTTCGGCAGCGCATTGGCTGACGTATTCCTGTGGGTTGATGTCGCGCTTGGAGTCAAAGAAACCCTGAAAATCAGGATCGTTGGGGGGGGCTACGTCGCTTGCTGGGGCTGAGGGGGCTCCTCCTTGGTACTCAGGGGTGGGTGTTTCTTTATCCGGGGCAGGAGTTCCGCCTGTCGTTGGCGTTTCGGTTTTGGTGTTCTCTCCTGTTTTAGTCGGTAGGGTGTTGGAGGGCGTTAGGGTGAAGGAGAAGTCCACGTCGCGCGGGGGCAGACACATTTCGTCGTTGCAGACCATGTAGGTGAGGTAGCCTTTGATGGGCTTACTGGCATCCTTGACCAAAACCCGCTGAGTGAAGACCCCCGTGCCGGCAAACTTGGTGAGGTTCATGCCGAAGACGTTGTCGTACTTGGTAAACTTGTTGCCGCTCTCTTTCACCTTACCCTTGCGCTCGAAATGTGGCCCCTCTTCAAAGGTAAAGGACGTGGGCACGGGCCCATCTTCGCTTTCCAAAAACTGGGAATAGGTGTTCCAGCCATCGGCCAAGGAAACGGTGAAGATGAGGTCAAACTCGCCATCGCCGATTTCTTTGGAAGAGAACGACCAACGGGCGGGCGATTGCGCCCAGGCGATAGAGGAATACAGGGTAGCCGTCAACAACCAGATAATCAGGCGGACTCTCATAACAGCTTTTAGTTCGGATGCTTGAAAAATGGAAGGCAAAGAAACGGCATTTTGGGCCAGCACAGGGCAGTGGGCGAGCCTTAAAACAACTTTAACCCGAAGTGTTGCGGAATGTTAATCTTCGAAGCGAAGGTGCTTTACCGTGAGGCCTTTGTTAATGAGTTGCTTGAGCGAGTCTACGCCGATGTTCAGGTGCATCTCGGCATAGTTCGCCGTTACGAGTCGGTCGCTGGCTTCTGTTTTGATGCCGTCTTCTTGGAGGGGCATGTCGCTGACTAAGAGAAGGGCGCCGGCGGGCATTCGGTTTTTGAAGGCTGCTACGAAGATGGTGGCGGTTTCCATGTCAATGGCGTAACAGCGCAGGTCTCGCAGTCGCTTTTTGAAATCTTCACGGTGTTCCCACACACGCTTGTTGGTGGTATAGACTACCCCCGTCCAGTAGTCTTGCTCGTAGTCGCGGATGGTAGTGGAGATGGCTTTTTGCAGGGCAAATGCGGGCAGTGCAGGCACTTCGGGTGGAAGGTAGTCGTTGCTGGTGCCTTCGCCGCGGATGGCTGCAATGGGAAGGATGAGGTCGCCTACGTGGTTTTTAGTGCGTAGGCCGCCGCACTTGCCCAGAAAGAGCACGGCTTTGGGTTGTACAGCTTCTAACAAGTCAATGATTAGCCCAGCATTGGGGCTGCCGATGCCAAAATTAATGATGGTAATGTTGTCCGAGGTAGCGGCCTGCATGGGGCGGTCGGCGCCGTAGATGGGCACCTCGTGTTTATCGGCAAACATGCGCACATAATTGCCGAAGTTGACCAGCAGGATGTACTCTCCGAACTTCTCTAACGGCATACCTGTGTAGCGCGGCAACCAGTCTTTGACGATACGCTCTTTTGTTACCTTCTGTAGGATGTCCACCTCCTCTTCTGCGCGAAGCTGGTTGGCGTAGTGTGTTAGCGATGGTTTCTTTTCCATACTCTTTTTGAGGGCAAAGTAAGGGTACATCCGAGCACGGGGAGGATGAAGGAATGGTGAAGGGCGAGTAAGGTCTGTGAATGCAAAGTAGTTTTCTCATGGTCTTTTGGCACACTACGGTGGCCTGTTGCCATTCAAGTACTATTTCACTTTGCTTTGCAACAACGCGAGCGTTAGGCCGGCTTTGTTCTCCTTAGGGGCGGGTAAGAGATAAGCAGTGCAGAATAGTTTGCGCTCTTTTTTGAAAAAGTCGTCCACGTCCACAAATATTTGGATTAAGGGATTTCCCTTACTTTCGCTCAACATAAAGACAGAGTTTGGAAAGTGAAGGTTTTTTAAACTTCTTCTTCAGCCTCATTACAGGTCTTTACAGTAAAATTATCTTGCTTAAACGGATTTTTTAACACGCCACTGGTTTTAAGATAGAAAGCACCAGCGCTTGTACCTACAGCACAGGTACTCGAACCAGACAAACACCTTGCCCATGCAGAAAAGCAAACTCCTCCAAAAGTACACTGCCTACGAGCGAGAAGTAGAGATTCTGCTGCGACAAATGGAAGCCTATAACGATGAGCAGCTCAATCGTCTGCCGGTAAAAGGCGGGTGGTCGGCCATGCAGGTAGCGCACCACCTGTTGTTAGTAGAGGCGTTGGCGCTGCGATATGTCCAGAAGAAGCTGGGATTTCAGCCAGTTTTGAAGAAGGCAGGAGCGGTGGAATGGCTCCGCTTGTGGGCGTTGTTGGTGTACCTCAACACACCGCTTCGTTTCAAGGCACCTGATGCTGTTGGAGAGCAGCACCTGCCGGCCTTTATCACTTTGGCACAGACACAGCAGCAATGGGCAGACGTACGCGCAGCTTGGCGGTCGTTTTTGGCACAGATGCCAGAGGAATTATGCGACAAGGCTGTGTTTCGGCACCCCTTTGTGGGACGCCTGAGCTGGGCCGGAATGCTTTCCTTTTTCCGGACGCATTTGAAGCGCCACCGCAAGCAACTGCAGCGTGTCTTAGGGGCTGCCTAAAAAAACACCACCTCCGACGCGTCTGAGAGGTCAGAGGTGGCGCAAGGGAAGGTCGCCAAAAGCCTCCCTCCCGTCAGGCAACGGTCTCACTGGCCACAGCGGCGAAGAGATATTCGCGGTTCATCCGCGCGATGTTGGTCACAGAAATTTCCTTCGGGCACTCGGCTTCACATGCCTTCACATTGGAGCAGCGGCCAAAGCCTTCTTTATCCATTTGGGCAACCATGCGCAGCACACGGCGTTTGCGCTCTACTTGCCCTTGTGGTAGCAAAGCCAGATGACTCACTTTGGCTGCGGTGAAGAGCATGGCCGATGCATTGGGGCAGGCTGCCACGCATGCCCCACAGCCGATGCAAGCGGCAGCATCAAAAGCTCGGCTGGCCACTTCTTTTTCGATAGGTATGCTGTTCGCCTCAGGCGCCTGGCCAGTGTTGACGCTGATATAGCCGCCAGCCTGGATAATGCGGTCGAAGGCGGAGCGGTCCACCACCAAGTCGCGGATGACTGGAAAAGCCTTGGCGCGGAAAGGCTCAATGACGATGGTTTGCCCGTCGCGGAAGTGGCGCATGTGTAGCTGGCAGGTAGTTGTGCCTTTGAGCGGCCCATGTGGGCGGCCGTTAATGACCAATGAGCAGGTGCCGCAGATGCCTTCGCGACAATCGTGCTCGAAGGCAATGGGGTCCTCGTGTTGGCGAATGAGCTTCTCATTGAGTACGTCGAGCATTTCCAAAAAGGACATGTGCTCATTGACGTCGTCAAGTTGATAAGTTACAAACTCGCCTTTGTATTTGCCTCCCTGTCGCCAGATTTTTAGCGTGAGTTTCATAATTTAAAATGCTTTTTACAGGATAAAAGCCGATGAGGTTTTATTTGTAACTGCGTTGAGCCACCTCAACTTCTTCGTAAACGAGTGGCTCTTTGTGTAGCCGAGGTTCAGCATCTTCACCGCACCACTCCCATGCGGCCACGTACATGTAGTTGACGTCGTCGCGCAGGGCTTCACCGTCGGCGGTCTGGTATTCTTCGCGGAAGTGGCCGCCACAGCTTTCGTTGCGGTGGAGGGCGTCAATACACATGAGCTCGCCCAGTTCAAGGAAATCGGCCACGCGCAGGGCCTTCTCGAGCTCAGGGTTAAACTCATCGTTGCGGCCAGGCACATAGACATTTTTCCAGAATTCCTCGCGTAAGGCGCGGATTTCGCTGATAGCCTCTTGCAGGCCTTTGGCATTGCGCGACATGCCGCACTTGTTCCACATAATTTTGCCTAAGCGGCGGTGAAAGGACTCGGCGCTTTCCTTGCCACCGATGCTCATGAGGCGGTGGATACGGTCGGCTACGTCTTTTTCGGCGCGGTCAAATTCTGGCGTGTTGATGGGTATTGGCCCTGTTCGGATTTCCTTGCTCAGATACGCCCCGATGGTGTAGGGCAGTACGAAATAACCATCAGCCAGGCCTTGCATAAGGGCAGAAGCGCCGAGGCGATTAGCACCGTGGTCGCTGAAGTTAGCTTCACCGGCAGCGTAAAGGCCGGGCACGGTGGTCATTAGCTCGTAGTCTACCCACAGGCCGCCCATGGTGTAGTGAACGGCTGGGTAAATGCGCATGGGCACCCCGTAAGGGTTGTCGCCCGTGATTTTTTCGTACATCTCGAAGAGGTTGCCGTATCGGGCGGCGATAGTGTCGCGGCCCAGACGTTTGATGGCATCGGCAAAGTCGAGATAGACCGCCAGACCCGTAGGGCCTACGCCCTTACCGGCGTCGCATTCTGCTTTGGCAGCTCGGCTAGCAATGTCGCGCGGGACGAGGTTGCCAAAGGCCGGATAACGCCGCTCCAAGTAGTAGTCGCGGTCTTTTTCAGGTATTTCGTTGGGGTGTTTTTTGGCGTCGGCGGGGTTTTTAGGCACCCAGCAGCGGCCGTCGTTGCGCAGCGACTCCGACATGAGGGTGAGCTTAGACTGGTAATCGCCCGATACAGGAATGCAAGTAGGGTGTATCTGTGTGAAGCATGGATTGCCGAAGAAAGCACCGCGGCGATGGGCGCGCCATGCTTCGGTGGCGTTACAGAGCATGGCGTTAGTGCTCAAGTAAAAGACGTTGCCATAGCCACCCGTACACAGCACGACGGCATGGGCACCGTGGCGCTCCAGTTCGCCAGTCAGCAGGTTGCGGGCAATGACGCCGCGGCATTTGCCCTCCACCATGACGATATCAAGCACCTCATGACGGTTGTACAGTTTCACCGAGCCAAGAGCTACCTGGCGGCTCAGGGCCTGATAAGCACCCAAAAGGAGCTGTTGCCCCGTTTGGCCACGCGCGTAGAAAGTACGCGAAACGAGGGTGCCCCCAAAAGAGCGGTTGTCTAATAGGCCGCCGTACTCGCGCGCGAAGGGCACACCCTGGGCTACACATTGGTCTATGATGTTGACCGATACCTCAGCCAACCGGTGCACGTTCGCTTCCCTGGCGCGGTAGTCGCCGCCTTTAATGGTGTCGTAAAAAAGCCGATATACCGAGTCGCCGTCGTTGCGATAGTTCTTTGCGGCGTTAATGCCCCCTTGCGCCGCAATAGAGTGCGCTCGGCGTGGGCTGTCGTGAAAAGTGAATACCTTGACGTTGTAGCCCAGCTCGCCCAACGAAGCTGCCGCAGAGGCGCCAGCCAAACCCGTGCCTACAACAATGACATCAATACGGCGCTTATTATTGGCCGACACCAACGGCACATGGCCTTTGTAGTTTTCCCATTTTTCCGCCAAAGGGCCTTCAGGAATTTTGGCGTTCAATTTCGTGTCGGTGGCTGTCATATTAATTATTGTTGTTTGATGTTATGCTTTTTTGGTGAAAAATACGCTTCAGCCCAATGCCTTAACCGCGTAGGTACATAATGACTGGAATGACGGCAAACAAAAGCGGGATAATAACAGAGTACGCCATGCCGACGAAGCGCACAAGGGGTGTGTACTTGCGATGGCCTAACCCCAGCGTTTGGAATGACGACCAGAAGCCGTGCCATAAGTGAAGCGCAATAACACCCATACACACCACATAAAATATCACGAAGATGGCGTCTTGATAGGTGGCCTTAACCAAGGAATACAGGTCCTTCACTGGATGCGGATAGGAGGCATACGTCAGCACCGAAAGATCGCCCCAGTGCATCTGGAACCAGAATTGGTACAGGTGAATGAGGATGAACACAAAAATGACAATGCCTAACCAAGCCATATTGCGCGCTGGGCGTTCTTCGGGGCGGGTGAATGCTACCGCATAACGCTGATTACCGCGCGCTGCCCGATTGTAACGCCACAGCAGCAACCCTTGCACGGTGTGCAACAAGATGAAAGCATACAGCAAATAAGATATGGTCTTAATCAGAGGGTTAGTGGTCATGAAGTGGGCATAAGTGTTGAACGCTTCGCCACCGTCGTCTTTGAGTAACTGCAGATTACCGGCCAAATGCACTGCCAAAAACAGTATCAAAAACAGGCCGGTAAGGGCCATAACGAACTTCTGACCGATGGAAGAGGTGATAAATCGGGTGAACCAGCCCATGCTTTTTCCGTCTATTTTTTAAATGAGTTGGATTTAAGCCTTGCATTTTTCCTGGGCGCAAAACTATTTTGACAAACAGAAAGGCTTCGAGCGAGGTTGGGCAAAAACCTCAGAGCATTTTAATTTAGACCCGCTCTAAACCGTGCGCAGCATCTCGGAACCAAAGGCCAAAGGCAGCAAATCTCTAGCGCGCTCGAAAATTAGCACTGGGCCGCTTTCGCCCTGAAGAATAAGCCGAATGGGTTGGCCGAAATACTGCTCGGCTTCGAAGAGCACTTGCCGGCAAGCACCACAGGGAGGTGCAGGTTGAGTGAGCGGTGCATGGGCCGAAGCGGCAGTAATAGCCAGCGCTACAACGTGTGCCCCGGGGTGCTGGCTTATGACCGCAGCGAGCGTGGAGCGCTCGGCGCATAGGCACATGGGATAAGCCGCATTCTCGAAGTTTGCCCCACTGACGACGGCGCCATTTGATAACAGCGCCGCCGCCCCTACGCGAAAATGGGAATAGGGCGCATACGCCTTACTCACTGCCTGGCGAGCAGCAGCGAGAAGCGCCCGCTCTTCATGCGCGAGGGCCTCGAGACTATCATACCGGTGAAAGACAATCTGATAGGTCTGATGCATACCTAAGGCGGTTTTAAAGCTCGCAAACGTAGGTATTTATGAGAAGTAGTGGCATGAGGAAAATAGGGCGATAATCTTCTCGCGTAGCTCCTAATGGTTTGCTGAGTGAGAAAAGCATTTGCAAGCGCAGAAGTGGCAGAGGTAGCCGTTGCGCTATTATTTTTAAGAGAGCTAAGCGGGACGAAGCCGCGCTCAGGGCTAGGCAGGAGATGCCGGCGCACTTGTAGTGCGCAGAGCCAAGCGCGCAGTGGACAGGTCGTTTTTTTCAAAAATTGCAACTAGAACGCCCGCAGCGCCTACTATTTCACTTCGAAGACAAATTTCAGTAGCGCAGTCGCGTGAAAAGTAGAACCGGCCACATTCTACCACTATCGCCTTTCTCGCCTCCGTTTTTTTGGGGGTGAAAAAACAGCTGTCGGCTTCGGAGCGGCTGCTGTGGGCGTAGTAGTTGGGCGCGCGGCTCCTGTTTGGCCCCGTGCGTGTTTTCGTCCCGCTTTCGGGCGAGATGGGCACATGCTTCAAGCCCAAGCCGGAGCTCTGTGGGTGCAGGTGCGCGAAGAAGCTAAGCCGAAGCGCCACAGCCGTTTTCCCCAAAAACGGCCTTAGT
>FWWL01004715.1_pt1 | contig 22445 bp, 19 predicted proteins | sample 2228331 | NCBI WGS metagenome assembly FWWL01 (sample SAMEA103939775, study PRJEB20133) | metagenome | reverse complement strand
TTTATTTATATTATAAAATTTAAATACATTCTAATTTAATAACTTTATTTTTTCTCTAATAACAATAGCTTTTTCAAAATCCATATTATCTGCTAAAGATTTCATATATTTTGTTAGTCTTTGTTTCAAATCTTTTTTCTTTTTTTCACTTAATCTATTTATATATTCAATAAATATTTCATCATCTACAAAAGCTATTTCCTCTTCACTAATTAATAAATCAACCTTAGTTAAAAGTTCTTTATTGTCTTTATAATCTACTCCTAACATTTCAAATACCATTTTTATAATATCCTTAGGTTTAGCAGGAAGAGGTTTAGGTTCTATTGAATTCATTTTATTATAATTCAATTGATATTCTCTTCTTCGGTTAGTTTCAGCAATAGCATCACTTAATGCTTTAGTTATTTCATTAGCAAAAATAATAACTTTAGATACTAAATTTCTAGCAGCTCTCCCAGCTAATTGAATAATACTATTCTTACTTCTTAAAAACCCTTGTTTATCACCATCTGTTATTATTACAGTAGAAACTTCAGGTAAATCTAAGCCTTCTCTTAATAGATTAACCCCTACTAAGCAATCATAAACTCCTTTTCTAAAATCTGTTAATATTTTTATTCTATCAAGCGGCTCAACTTTAGAGTGAATATAAGCAGATTTAACTCCATTCATTATTAAATACTCACAAAAATCTTCCGCCATTTTCTGAGTTAATACATTTATTATTACTCTATTACCCTTAGATTTTTCTTGATTAATTTCATTTAAGATAGTTTCAACAATATTATCTGGTTTTAAGATAATTACTTCAGGATCAACTAACCCCGTAGGCCTAACCAATAATTCAACAATCTTATTAGAATTACTCAGTTCAAAATCTCCAGGAGTAGCACTAACAAAAACTATATTATGAGTAAATTCAAGGAATTCTTCAAATCTCAATGGCCTATTATCTAAACAACTAGGTAATCTAAATCCATATTCTATTAAAGTTTCCTTTCTATTTTTATCAGAAAAGTACATCCCTTTTAATTGGCTAATAGTTATATGGCTTTCATCTATAAAAGTTATAAATTTATCTTTAAAGTAATGTAATAATGTATAAGGTGGGGAGTTGGGGGGCCTGTTAGAAAGGTACCTAGAGTAATTTTCAATTCCTGGGCATGTACCGAATTTAGATAGCATTGCTAAGTCATATTCTACACGAGTTCTTAGTCTCTGAGCTTCTACTAATTTCCCTTCTTTTATTAATTCGTTATATCTTTGTTCTAAATCTTGTCTTATTTCTTTTATAGCTTTTTTTAAGATTTCTTCAGAAGTTATAAACATTTTCGCTGGATATATAGTAAATAAATCTACTTTTCTTAGTTTTTTAAAGTCAGGATAATTTATTATATAAATATTTTCTACAGTATCATAATCTAATTCAATTAAAATAGGGTTATCTTCACCTTGAGGAAAAACAATAATATTATTTCCTCTAACTCTAAATTTCCCAGGATTTAGTTCATAGTTATCTTGTTCATAATAAATTGAAACTAGTTTATAAGTTATTTCATCTGTAGTTATTTTTTGGTTTATGTATATGTTAAAATAGGAGTTAATATATTCTTCGGGAGAACCGATATTATAGATACAAGAAACACTTGCAACTATAATAGTATTTTTATCAGATATAACTGCTTGGGTAGCTCTATGTCTAAGTTTATCTATATACATATTAATAACTGCTTCTTTTTCTAGGTATAGATCTAATGAAGGTACATAGCTTTCTGGTCTATAGAAATCGTAAAAGCTAATGAAATATTCTACTCTGTTATGTGGGAAAAAATTTTTGAATTCAGAGAATAATTGAGCTGCTAATACTTTATTAGGGGCAATAACTAAAGCCGGTAAATCTAATGCTTCTATTACTTTAGCCATTACAAATGTCTTGCCACTACCTGTCACTCCTAATAAAGTCGTAAATTTATTATTCTTTTTTATGCTTTGTACTATCTCATTTATTACTCTCCTTTGTTCATCTGTTTCTTTGTAATTACTTACTAAATTATACATATTCATTAACTTTTTTTATTATAAGATTTTAATATAATCTCTTGCTATTAAACACTAAAAATTTTAGGAATTTTAAATCAAATAATTTTTAAATAAATTCTAAACAAAATTATTTTTCTTTTTTTATTATTTTTGAATAATTTCTTTTATAGCTTGTATATATTCATCAGGTTCTAAATCTAACAACATAATTTCTTTTATTTTTAGCAATTTCTCTATCTCTTCAATTTTTTGGATCTCTATTAATATCTTTTGTTTTTCCTTTGGTAATTTTGTTATTACTAATACTTTTATTATTTCTTTCTCTTTCTCTTTTAATATTTCTTCTTTCTCTTTTAGTATTTGTTCTTTTTCTTTTAATACTTCTTTTTTTTCTTTTTCTAACTGTTTTTCTTTTTCTTTTAGTATTTTTTCCATTTCTTTCATTTGTTTTCCATATACAGTATCTACAATATCCTTTAGCATTGGGTTTCTTTTATATAATTTTATATAATCTTCTTTATCTATATCTAACATTTGATTCACCTCTTTATAACTTATTGCTCCTTTCTCTATATATAACATCCCTATTATTATTTTCAATCTTTTTCCTTCTTCTTCCTTATATTCCCCTTTGTTTATTTTCCCTTCTATTTCCCTTATTATCTCATTTAACACTTCTTTTTTATATCCTCTTTCATATGATTCTATTAACTCTATTAATCCCATATAATCTTTACTTCTTATTTTTTCTTTTACCTTACCATTTAACAAGTTTATCACTAACACTTTGTATATATTTGTTTTTATAATCTCATTACCTATTCTTATTCTTTTTGATGATTCTTGATAATATATTGATTTCTCTTTTCCTTCCTTTTTATCTAATAACAATATCAGACTTATTACTTCTTTATCTAGTTCTTTACTTAGCAACAAGTTATATAAACTCGTTTTGAAAATTATATCCCTTTTTATACTACTTTGAAACTCTATATTTACATAATATTCTTCTTCATTTATTCTTATTTTTGATATATAATCAGGAATCGCTTTTATATAATATTCTTCCTTTACTGGTATTATTTCTATTAACTCTATTTTTGCTTTATCTTTTAATTTATCTGGTATTATAAAATCCTTTACTAAACTTATTATTTGTTCTTCTCTTTTATAGAATATACTCTTTAAATAACTATCTATAAATTTATACACTATTTTTTCCCTTTTGATTTTTTTATTTTATATTTCTTTCTTTTTTCTACTTTACCTATAGTTAAAAAAGTATATTTGTTTTTAAAAATATCTTAGAAAATGAATTATATCTTTGATTAAAGAAATGTGAGATCTATATTTTTATATATTATATTTTTTAAAGTTTTATTATTAAATTTATTAAAATTTAAATTTATTAAAATTTATCAGCAAAATTAATAACGGAATTATTAGATTGGAAGTAAAACTTATCGTTTTTAATTTGAGCAACTATTGCAGTTCTAACATATAATTTTCTAGCAGTTTTATTACCTATCACTATAAATTCTAATCCTTGTGGAAAACTACCATTAATATTTCCCCATACAGGCACATTATAATTTATTCTTAAATTATTAAATGGATTAATATTTCTATTATAAGCAATAGAATAGTATATATTATAGTAACTATAAGTTTTCATAATAACTTCATTAGAAATAATAGGAATATTTCCATTATAAACTTGCCAAGGGGGATTAATTGAAGAATTATACTTTACAAATAAATTGCTGATATTATTAACATTATCCTTATCTATAAAAATGTAGTTTTGTATTTGATTTCTTAAAGAATTAGATATAATAGAAAGGCTTTTTAAAGTCTCATTAGAATAAATAAATTGGGACTTAGAAACAATAGGGTTTATCAAATTAATATTATACCCTTTAAATTGTTTATTAGAAGGAGATAAGTATATCATCACTATTCTATATTTTGGAATAGCAATATTACCATTCGGAATTCCGCCATTATTACTTAAAGTAGCATATCCTTCAAAGCTTAAAAACATTAATCTGTTACCAACACCATTATTAGGAAAAACTAATTGATTAAAATCAGAAATATTACTTTGTATTTCCGGAAACTCGGAATTAGCTAAAAAAGAACTATATCCATTCAATCTCAATAAAACATTATTAGCATCACTCCTATTAAACATATATTCACACGATATCATCTCCTGCTTTACCTTAGAATTAACTCCATTAACTATGTTATTAATATCTGACCAGGTTTCTACATATCTTGCTTCTAAATTTATTCCTCTAAATAACATATAAAATATAGCCAAAATTATTAAACTTATAACCATAGTTATTAATAATTCGCTTAAAGTTAATCCTTTTTTTATACTATAATTTTTAATTTTTTTTAAATCCATAAACTACTCCTCCTATTCTTATTTATCTTCTTTTTTTGCTATTTATTTACATTTATAAAAACCATATGATAAGAATAATGATTTTGTCTAATATTATGATGTGCTTCTACAACTAACCAATACATATCGTTTGGTAAATTACTTATATTCCAATTATAGTTAGTATTATAAATTCTGTAAGAATTATCGTTAGGCAAATCCCCTAGCTCACAAGGAAAAGATCCATTAATATCTTGCACAAAATACCACTTGTTATCACCTAATTTTTGATATTTTATTAAATAAAAGTAGTTATTAGGGTTTTGTGATACATTAAAACCAGGAATGTAAGGATTTCCATCCCATCTTTTGAAATCAACATTCCAAGAGATATTAATGTTATTTGTATTAATTTCCTGAGTATTAGTTGGATTTACGATAGTTAAATATGGAAGCATATTAACAGGACTAACATTAGCATTAGTATCATTTCCTGCTAGCAAGAATGCATACAAACTACTCATAATAGAGTATCTAGCAACAAAAGATTGTGCTTCACTACCCTGCGGACTTAGACCATTAACAACCGCCCAATAATAATTAATCGTATTTTGTTTAGTACTTCTTATAACAGCACTAGCTATATCAGCACCATCTACACCATCATGATTATAATAAACATTATAAACTGAATTATAAAACCTATTATTTACATAAAAACTATCATTCCATTCTGAAGGCCTTCCTTGAAAATTTAGGTTAATTTGAAAAGGTCTAGCTGAAGTTATATCAGAAGGCAAAGAAAAATTAAAAGCAGTTTCCATATCATTAACAATATTTTGTTTATGAGCAGCTAAAGAAGTGTAATCTCCCCGAAGACTATGCATAAACCATTGGTTAGTATTAGGGTTAGCTCCTGCAGGAACTGAGTTAAAAAACGAAGCACAACCACTTACACCTGTCCTAACAACCTGATTATTAGGAAAATTAGTACTTAAAGAATCTCTCCATCTCCTTTTTTTAAACTCATTACTATTTAGATTACCATTTTGTCGCCATTCACTATATTTATCATCAGGGAATATTTCATTTAAAAAAGGTAAAGCGAAATTACCCCAAGCAACGTAATCTTGGCTATTAGTATTAGAATTTCCTCCCCAGTTATTATTAGTTAATCTAATAATATTTTTAACCCCACCACCAGCCTCATTATTTGCAGGATTTGCAGTAGTTATAGATTGCTCACCATCTATAACCCCATTACCATTTTGAAAAACAGCTTGCGAAACTGGTACCCCGTTAGGCAAATTATTATCTCCATCACCTCCTATTTCTTGCCCTATTCCTACATAATAAAAAGAAAAGCCAGTTATAGAATTAAAAACAGAATGGCTTTTACCCAACGCTTCTCTTATAATATAAAAACTAGCAGGTACATCAATAGATATTAATTCACCACCAGCAGAATATCCATTATTTAATATAACAGAAGGATTATTATTAAAGTAATTTTGTTTAACAGTATTTAAATCAGTTCCTGAGGGATAAGCAAAGTATTTATTATACCTCATGTTTAAAACTATGTCTTTATATGGACATAATCTAGGGTCACCTAAAATTTGGAATTGTTCGGTTATAGGGATTTCATTTAAATTCCTACAAACCCATACATAAGTTGATTGAGAGTAATCAGGAAACTCATAATTAAAATCAGGATATATAACAGGATCACCTGCTGATTTTGCTGGATCTATAGTATATTTTATTTCTAAAGGATTATTAACATCTTGAGTTTTTTCAACATTTCTAATAGTAATAACCCATCTTGCTGTATTCTTAGGTGAATTAGAGGAATTATCATCCAGTTCTTTGAAATTACCAAAAGGAAACATAAAAGGTATATATTCTAATCCATACAATCTTTGGCTAGAAGGTAACCCTTTATTATTAGATATTTCATTACATTTAGTAGGAGTATTCTTTAGTAATATTGCTAAATAGTTTTTCCCATCTCTTTGGTAGATTTTTGCTTTTAGAGACATTGCTTGCGGTTTTCCTGATAAACTAACAGTTGTTTCAGAAGCTGTAACATTAGTATTACTAATATTATATCTATTATAATCAGTATTTAGAGGGGGTGTTCCTCCATCTATAGCATACCCGCTTATAGTATAAGAATTAGAATTTAAAGGTCCTATAAGAAGTGTTATATTCTCTACTCTATCATTAGATAGTATATTAGCATTGGGGTTAAGTTGATAAGCATAAACCCTTAAAGTTATATCTTCAAAATTAGGAGTAGAAGTGTCAGGATAAGCTATATTTTCAGGGTGCACTACTATTCTTATGTTTTTATATTTTTGTGATTGTCCTGGAGATATTGGGTAATATGATGGATCAGTGTAAGGTAATTTTGCAGGATCACTATAGTTTCTAACAGGCAAAATAGGCATTAACTCTCCATGCAAGTTTATAATTATAGAGTTTTGATAAGCTGGATCATTATATAGTTTTTCTATTAACATTCTATAGCTTAATTCGGGTTTAGGCAGATTGTTTTGCTGAGCATATTGTAAAACTTGTTGATAATTTTTTAATTCTTGGGGATACCTAACAGCATGATTATATTGATCAGCTATAGTATATGGATAAATGAATGTTTTATTAAATTCAGTTTCAGTTTTTTTATTGATAAAGCCTGTTATCAAACTAAATGTATTGTATCTAAAAGGTAAATTAGGATTACTATTAATATAACTAGTACCTGCTAAGTAATATACAAAAGGGGAATGTAAAGGAGTTCCGTCATTAGGGCTATTAATTCTTTCTCCTATAAATGGGGAGTAATAAGGGTCTCTACCTCCATAAGCCATAGTTGTAATGAAATGTGGATTAATTTTAAAACCATTATTTCTATCTTCTAAGTCACTAATAACATAATCTACAACTTTTCTAATTTCAGGAGTAAAAACCCACCATCCTGGAACAGTCCCAATAGATAAGAAATATATATCATAAACTTGAGTAGGAGGGCTAAAATTAGCTAATGTATTAATTACAGTAGCTGCACTTGTTAAAAATCTAAAATTCCCGTTATTATCTTTTTTAAAAATGCTAACTTCTACTACTCTAACATTATCTGAATTAGGTCTATTAGGTAATGGATATACTTTTATCTTTCTATAAAAAACATAGTCATTAATTCCCTTAGGTTTATTTTCTGATGGTGCTATAATAGGATTAGATACGTTTTCTATTGTCAAAAGTGGGTTATAATTAGAATCATAAAAATTATCTAAATATTTTAAATTAAGAGCTTCTTTATTAGAATCCACATAATTTCTTATTTCACTTAATATTTGGTTAGCTTTTAAAATTGCAAACGCTTTTTCTTTTAATTCTTTTGATTCCTTTGATATATAGGTTATAAAAGTAATTCCTACAACCAATATTATCATTAAAATCGCAATAGATATTAAAGTTTCTATTAATGTTAGCCTTTTTTTAGTTTATTTTTTAAATTATTTTCTATTTTCATCTTTCTCCCTCCCTTTTTTGTTAGATTTTATTTCTTATAAAAACTTATTTTTTATAAAAAGAAGAATAAAACCTATAATTCCCAATAATATTTCTAAGTTTTTGAATTATAGCCCTATCATATTGCACTAGTAAAAAATCTGAACCACTAGTATTATTAAAAACCAAGTTAGAATTAGGGCTATCTTTGTCATTAATTATAATTCCAAAAATTGTTCCCGGGCAGTTAAAATTTATATTAGCATTATTCATAACATAAATTATACCACTAAAATTAATATAATTCGTAAAATTTAAGCTCCTTTGAGTAACTATTATCCCACTTCCATTTATATTACTTAAATTCAAAGCAGTAGAATTAGAAGGAATATAAATTATTTTATATTTAAAAGAATTAGGAAAATCACTGGGATTATTAACAATATAATCGGAAATCCCTTTTACTTCATTTATATTTATCCCAAAAATATTATTAACATTAACTTGAGAATCATAGTTATTAACATAATTAATACTATTATTTGGTAGTAAAGCGCTTTGGTTACTTATTGTAGGGTTACCACTACCACTTACAGCTGTTAAATTAAAAGCAGGGTTACTTGAAACCATTCTTGTTCTACTTTGTAATTTTACTTTATTAGCTGATCTCCAAATAACTGTACTTTCATAAGGAATTGAAATAGAAATCCTCCTAATTAGAACAGCTAATTTCTTACTAGCTATTAGCTCATTATTTACTTGATTTATTATTTCTCCTTGAGAAACTATTTACCAGATAGTCCCAGCAGGCTTATTATACAATAAAGAAACATCTTTAACTAAATTTTTATTAACTATATATATTCCTTTAATATTATTTGTAGTAGATGTTATATCTAAAGTATTAACAATTCCAATAGTAGGATTCTGACTATCATTTGAAGTAGGATTAAAATTCAAAACAGGCTGAGCAGATTGCTTTCTAAAATAATATAAAGTATCTATTAATCCTGCTTTAGCTACTTCATAAGCTCTTAGTTCATAATTTTCTCCTGATTTTCTCATTTTTTTCATATTTATACTATGATTAGATAAAGAAACTAAAATAACACTTAACAATAATGTACTAAAAAATAAAACATATACTAAAGTAAATGCTTTATAATAATATAATTTACTTTTTATTAGTTTTTTAGAATTGTAAATATAGTTTATTTTTACAGAAATTGTCAATTAAATCACCCCCCTATTTTAATATTAAAAAAAAAAAAAAATCCCTCATATCTCAATGTAAAATATCTGTAAAAAAATATTAAAAATATCAAAAAAAATTGTTAATTTTTTAATCCCATTTTTAAAACAAAAAGATTTTTAAAATTTAAAGTCGTAATTACTTACTAAACTATACATACTTATTTCATAAACTTTTTTTTATTATAAAATTTTGATATAATCTCTTGTTATAAAGCGTTAAAAATTTAAAATAACTTCTTTTATATTTTAAAGGATTTATAAAATGTAAAATTGAATTAAAATAATAAAAATGGGGTACAAAAAATTTTTTGAGCCTAAAGATAATATTTTTTTAATAAAATTAGCTAAATCTATTTTACCATTAGCTTTAAAATTTATCTATAAAATAGAAAAAATAGAAATAGATAATAACGATATAGAAAAATTAAAGGATTTAAAATATAAGAGGGTAATATTATGCCCCAATCATCCTACTGCACTTGATCCAATTATAATGTTTTACTTATCTAAAGCTATAGATCATAACTTTAATTATTTAGCAGCATGGGATATATTTGTAGAAGAGCCATTAAAGGGATACTTTATGCAACAATTAGGTGCATATTCCATAATAAGAGGAACTATAGATAATGATTCATTTAAAACAACTATAAAACTAATTACCGAAGGCAAAAAATTTTTAGTTATATTTCCTGAAGGAGATACCTGCGGATTAAATGATTATTTACTACCATTCCAGCCAGGAGTAATTCAATTAGCTTTCTGGGCTTTAGATGAACTACATAAAAACAATCAAGAAAAAATAAATGATCTCTTTATAATACCAATTGCTATAAAATATAAATACATAAAAAGTATGAAAAACGAAATAATATCAGCTTTAAAAAGAATAGAAGAAAAATTAGGGTTATATTCTATAGAGAATGAAAAAAAAGATAACTACGAAAGATTAATAAGAATATCTGAACATCTTTTAAGTATAGCAGAAAAATTCTATAACTTAAAACCCGAAGAAAATTTATCTTTTAACGACAGATTAAACAGAATAAAAGAATTTATAATAAACAAAATCTCAACATACTTAGATATAAAAATTAAACCAAATATGAATTTATTAGATAAACTTAGAACTATTTTTAATACCATTAACAGTATAATATATGTAGATAATAATTTAGAGACTGATCTTTCGGAATATGAAAAGAAACTATATAAAGAAAAGAAAGAGGAGTTAAAGAATTTTTATGATGATTTACATAGAGTATGGAAGTTTATAGCGGTATATGAAGGGTATGTAAAAGAAGATATGTCAGATGAAAGGTTTTTAGAAATAATAAAGAGAATAGAATGGGAAATATTTGGGAAAGAAAAAGTTTATGGTCCTTTAAAAGTTATTCTAAAAATAGGGGGAAAAATTAATTTATTAAATTATTATGAAGAGTATAAAAAGAATAAAAGAAACTGTATAGAGAATTTAATAAAGAAAGTAGAAGACAATATAAAAGAAATGCTAAAAAAATTAAAGTAAATAAAGAGGGAAAATTATATATTTATAAAATATATAAAATAATAGGGGCGGATAGCTCAGTGGTTAGAGCGCTTGCCTTACAAGCAGGAGGTCACAGGTTCAATTCCTGTTCCGCCCACTATAATTCATAATCACTAATATCAAATTATTAACTACTTTTCCTTATATATTTCTATCTTTTAATATTAAAAACAATAAATGGGCAACAAACTAACTTATTATAAATGTTTTACAAAGAAGTTTCAATTATTTTTAAATTATAAAAATAAAATACATAATTAATATTTAATTTACTTTTTATATAATGGAAAAAATAATAGAAAATCTAAAATCGGAGTTAAAAAATATAAGAATTTTGTTTGTTATAAGTAGCTTAGCTATTAGCACTTTTGTTTTTTTAATAATATCTTCAATATTTTCTTTTATAATTATACCAATTGTTTTATACCTTTATTTTAATGTTATATGGATTAAAAAAGCTAAGAATATTATAATGTCAAATATAGATAAATTATTAAATAATAAAGTTCCAAGCTTTAAATACTTTACAGATAAAAAAGAATCTAAAAACCTAAAAATTATTAGCATTATTAAGAGATATTCTTTTATTTAGCAATCCTAACTATACGGAAATAATGAATAGATATAAATCCTATAGAAATAATGAATAGATATAAATCCTATAGAAATAATGAATAGATATAAATCCTATAAAAGACGAATACACCTTAATTTTGAAGACGAAATTATATTAGAAACTAATGAATTACCAAATCCTATAGAGATAATAGAATTAACTATATTAGATAGATATAAAGATAGCAAACTTTCTTACGTAGCAGAAGTAGAATATTTCAAAGGTCTAGTTATTTCAAATAAAATAACTAAACCTACTAATAGTCAATATCCAAATATAATACTAATATATCATCAAAATCTTTTAAAAAATCCTGAAAATATAGATAGTTATTCTATAAATACCTCTTATAAGGATTTTCAAAATTTAAATTTCAAAGTAATAAATCTACAAGAAAACATTTATTGTCTATATGACATTAACGATGAAAATTTATTAAATGATCTAAAGCCAAAGTTCTATACCATAATAGAAAACATATATCAAAAAAATAACTATCTTAGTTCATTTATTGTTTTTAATCAAGATATTGTTTATTTATTTTTAAATCATAAAGATTACATATTTAAAAGTCGGGATTTATTTAATGTACCTCCTTTTTTTGAAATTAAGGAAAAAGAATTAAATTCATTAGTGAATAATTTTAAAAATCAATTGGAAAAAATATTAGAGCTAGTTTTGTGAATTATTTTTTACAAATGAAAGAAATACTAGAAAATTTAAAATCATATCTTTCAATTCTTAAAATAAGGACTTTTTTTAATCCATTAATATTTATTCTAACAATTATTATAAGTATTATCTATTATAAACATTTCTCAATTTTTTTTCTTAGTAGATTTTATTTATTCTATTTTATTATTATAATTGGTCTTATGATTACATTACCCCAAAAAAGAAAACAAATAATTATTTTCAATGAATTATTTATCTTATTAATTTTAATAGTACTAATATTTTCAGGTAGTATTCTAGATAATTTTTCAAAAGGAAAATTAATTAATACAATAGATCTTAGTCTTCCTGTTTTAATAATGGCTAATCTTTACTCAGTAGGATTATATTATATAGCTTTTACGACTTTTATAGAATACTTTAATAATGATTGGACTAATTTTTTTAAGAAAAAAATTAGCAAAAATTTAAATAAAATCATTGATACAGAAAATATAGATAACATAGATATAAAGTATAATGAAGAAATTAAAGAAAGTAAAAATATAAGTGCGCAAAATCAATTACTTAATTTTATAAACTATTTAATATTAATAAATAATCAAGATAATCTCAATAAATCGCTTGAATATATTAATAAAGATTTTCAATATCAAAAAAGTTTTAATTTACAAGATGAAATTATTATAAAAATTGATAACAACATTACAATAGAGATTGTAGAATTATTTTTAAAGGAAGAATATATAAAAATAAGAAACAGAAATATTATTTATTATAATATAATTAATTTTGAAGGGATTATAATATCTGCTAATTTAGGGAATATATACAAAGAATTACTTAAAATCCAAAACATAATATTAATCTATAAATCTCATTTATTTGATGATCCCTTAAACATTAAATTTATAAATCTAATTGATTTATCTACAAAAGATACACCCAATATTTTAAAAAATATAAAAAACATTAAAAACATAAACTCCTTAAGCTATGAGATAGTAAATATAACAAATGAAATATATTGCTTATATAATTTAAAAGACAAAGAAAACATAAAAATAATAGATGACATACTAAAAAAATCAACAATTATACATAAAAATAATTACAAGAAGTCATTTATATTAATTTATCAAGGTATCATATACATATTTATAAGTCATGAAGATAATATTCTTAATACTAAAAATATATTAGAACCACCTTTTTATTTAACATTAAATTCCAAAAAACTAGAAAAAACAATAAATGATATAAAAGAACAATTTAAAAAAATATTAAAGCTAGCTTTATAAACAAAAAATTTATTTTTAAATTTATTTTTAATAAGGGGGAGTTAAAATTATGATAGAATTAAATGAAAATGTGAAAATAGATTTAATAAATAAATTAACAAAACTTTTATTTAATCTAAGAACCCAAACACTATTAATATTTTTAATATGTTTTATAATATTTTTAATAATATTTGCTTATATATTAAATACAGAAGATATTGCATATATAATATTCGCTATCTTTTTTTCATTTGTTGCAATATTTTTTGCTATTTATTATTATAACATATATTGGCGTATAAATTCTAAAAAAATAATAATTGAAAATATCTCAAAAATGATCAAAAATAATATAAATATAAAATATACCCCTACTCTTATTCCATATAACTTTAGTTTATTAACAGATAATCTAAAATACAATTTACTAAAAAATAAAAATCCTTCATTTAATTTAATTCATTTTATAAACGAATTAATACTATCAAATACGGATAATTTAGAACAATCGATTTCTTATTTAAATAGAGGTTTCAGTTTATCTTTTGATTTCGTTTTAGAAGATGAAATAATTATAGAATCTGAAGATAATTTAGAAATACAAATAATAGAATTATTTTTAAAAGAAAAATATACTAAAATAGAAGGTACTGGAAAAAATAGAAGAACTACAATAAAATATATAACAAACTTTGAAGGACTAAGTATCTCAACAAAATTAAACAATCCCTCCATACCAACATCACAAAATCCAATTATAATTTATACTTCCAATTTATTTAAAAATCCATTAAATATAAAATTAAGAAGTTATAAGCAGATAAAAGATAAACAATACCACTCAATAAATTTATCTGAAAATATATACTGCTTATATAACATAAACGATGAAAATACCTTTAACAATATAAAAAATATATTAATAAAAATTTCAGATAAAGTTTATAATCAAAGAAAATATTATAATTCACTTGTTATTTATTATAATAATTTATTGTATTTATTTATAAACCATAAAGATGGAGTTTTTAATAGCAAAAATATATTAGAACCCCCGTTTTATTTACTTGCCAGTATTAATAACGTAGAAAAAATAATAAATAACTTTAAAAATCAATTAGAAAAAATTTTAGAATTAGTTTTGTGAATTATTCTTTACATTGGTAAAATATGTTTTGTTATTTATTATTATTTAGTGCATTAAATTCAAAAAAAATAATAATAAAAAATAGCTCAAAAATGCTTAAAAATAACATTAAATACACTCCTATTGCTACTATATTAGAATATTTAGGAGGTGAGAAATTTGGATTTAATTAATCAATTAGAAAATTTATTAAAAAGTATTCGATTATATTTCTTTTTTTCTATTTTAGTTTTAATTTTTATTTTACTTATGATTTTTAGTAATCCAGAGATACCATTTTTTTATATTATATTTGCAATAGTTTTAGGAGCTTTTTTATTAAGCTTAGTTTTTAACAACATTTGGTCTAATGAAGCAAAAAAACTTATAATTAAAAGCATCACTAATACAATAAATATAGAAGGTATAGATGAAAATACGAAGATATTAATAAAATATTCTCCTAAAAATAAATATTCTAAAAATATTAATAAATCTTTATTCATGCTTATCGATGAAATTCTGCTTCTAAATTCCACAAACAAAAGCATTGCATTATCATATTTATCAAAAGGATTTAAAAGAAGTGTAAATATTAAAACGGAAGACGAAATAATCATAGAATTAAATGATAATCTCACTTTCGAAATTATAGAAACTTTTTTCCAAGAAGAGTATTCTAAAGAAGAAGGATACGGCAAAAATAGAAGAACTAAAATATACTACATTGATAATTTTAAAGGAGTCATAATATCATCTAAAATAGACATAGATATTATAGATAAGGATTATACTTTAACACCAGTAGTTATTTACAAAAATACAGTTTTTTCTAATCCCACTAGAATTACTTTCTTTAAAAGTAAAAGAATAAAGGATAATATCATTTCTTCCTTCTTAAATTCTATTTTTAATATTCACGAATTAATAGATCATAAAGAATTATATTTTGAAATAACAGAAATCCCAAATGCAGTATATATACTACATTCTAAAAATGTTAATATTGACAAAATAAAAAATATTACTCAAAAGATAATAGAAAGAATATATTCTAAAAGGGATTTCAAAAAATCTTTTATAGTTATTCATAATAATATTATATATCTTTTCTTAAGCCATGAAGATAATATTTTTAGAACTACAGATTTATTCGAAGTCCCATTCTTTTTATTTACTAAACCAACTAATTTAGAAAAAACTATAGATAACTTCAAAAATCAATTGGAAAGTATCCTAAAGCTAATTTTATAAAATATTTTTATCAAATACTATGAAAACAAAAGAATAAATATGCTAAACCTAAATAAGAAAAAATAGAGAAAAGTAGAATAACTACAATAAAATACATAACAAATTTTAAAGTAATAAGCATCTCAATAAAATTAAGCAATTAATTCCTATCGCTAGATCCCAAAATTTTGTTATAATTTATATCTTATATTTATTTAAAAATCCCATATTGTTTATTATAATAATTTATCGTATTTATTTATAAACTATAAAGATGGAGTTTTTAATAGCAAAAATATTTTAGGACCCCCATCTTATTTACTTGCCAGTATTAATAAAGTAGAAAAAATAATAAATAACTTTAAAAATCAATTAGAAAAAATACTAAAACTAGTTTTATAAATAAAATAAAATAAGGAAATTAAGAAGGAAATGAAAAACAAAAATGAAAATAGAATAAAAGGACTAAAAAGAATAGGAAAAGTTAATAAAATATGGAAAAAATAATCAAAGAGTTAAAAAATTACTTAAATTTAATAAAACTTTCATTTTATTTTTCTTCATTCTTTGTATTTCTTCTTTACCTATCTTTTGATTTACTTTTTAACTTCCTAATTTTTAATTCCTCAAAATCGAATAATATTAGTCATATAATGATTATTACAATAGTAATAAATATTCTATTTTCTATTATACCTATTATAATAATTATATTTTTTTTATATAATATTATTAATTCTTTATGGATTTCAAAGGCAAAAAATATAATAATATCTAATATCCTCAAAGAAATCAATTTAAATTTTGAAAAAAACTCTCAAGTTAAATATTCTATAGATTACAAAAAAAGTAATAATCTAAATCCGTCAAGTAATTTACTTTCATTTTTAAACGATTTACTAATATTTAATAATCCTGTTTTATATTATAAAGCTTTAAATTATATAAATAATGGATTTGTAAGATTAGTACCACTTTCCTTTAGATTAGAAGATGAATTTATAATAAGAAATGAGAATTTACATTTTGAAATGATAGAAGTATTCTTAACCAATAAATATAAAAGATACAAGAATTATAAAAAAATAGAAACCTTTTTTAAAGGACTAGCAATCTCAACAAAATTAAAAAATATAAAAAAAATTAATAATCCCATATTAATTTATAGCAATCTCCTTTTTAGCAATCCTAAAGAAATAAAATTTCTTAAAACAAAATCTTTTAATATTAATGAATCTAAAAATGATATAATCAACTTACTTTACAATGAAATAAAATTAACAAATGTTTTCTATAATGCATATACCTTAGAAATAATAGACATTTCAGAACTAAACTTTGAAATAACTAATTTATTACATAATATTTATTGTCTATATAATATAGAAGATAAAGAGACTTTTTTTCATTTAAAGCTAATTTTTCAAAAAACAATTGAAAAATTTTTTATTATAAACAATTATACTAAATCTTTCATTATTTTTTATAAAGATATCATTTATTTATTTTTAAATTATGAAGATAATATAATAAGTAATAAAAACTTATTTTACGTTCCATCATTTCTTAAAGCTAATTCTAAAAATTTAAACCCATTAATTTTCAATATAAAAAATCAATTAGAAAAAATTTTAGAATTATTTTCATGAATAAAAAATTAATGTTAATTAAGAAATAAACTTAATATTTTAAGATTTTTTTAGCAGTAAGGATATAAGCAGTATGAGCAGTCATTATATCAAAAGGTCTAAATCTATTATAATTTGCTTTATATTTTCTTAATAATATCTCCTGAATTTCTATATCACAAAACCCACTTGATTTCAAAACCTCTATAGCCTTTATAACCTGATTAGCAGTAGGCAAAATTATACCAATAGTTGAATTACTATTCAATAATTCATATACCTTAGTTATCACATCGTCTATTTCAGGTATATCCACTATACAACTATCAAATTTTATCTTAAATAAATTAAAAATATTTTTAGAAAGTACATCAAAATTAATAAGACCCAAATTATTAGCATAATTAATATTTTCTAAATTACAAAATTCTGATATATTTTTTTTAGCATTAAGAATAAAATCCATGTTTTTATCAATAGAAACTAAAAATCCATTAGGATATAAACATTTTAATAAAACTATACTCATAGCTCCACTACCTGTAGAAATTTCTAAAACCTTAGAATTAGAATTTATACCAAGTTTAAGAAGCAAATAAGCAGAATCCTTAGGATATATTATCTGAGTCTTTCTTTTTAAATAATATAAAATAAAATCTTCTGTAGTAGGTTTTAATATTATAAAATTTTTAACAACACTACCGTAATCCCTATTAATAACATCTTCAAAAGTTAATCTATTTCTTTTATGGTCTTCAAAAATAATCCCTTTTCTAACCTTTTTTAAATATTGCTTATTCTTATCATCTACCAAAATTAACTTTATAATATCTCCTTCTTTTATCATAATTTTTTAAATGTTTTAATATAAATAAAAAATTAAATATAAAAAATTAAAAAATTAATTAGATTTATTAGAATCCCATATTTTTTGATATTTTTCAAAAATAATATTAATATCAGTACTAGTATTAAATATTTCATTATTAAATTCTTTAAATATATTAGTTCTTTTGACTGGATCATTTATTACTTTAACAAAATACAAATCAAATACCTTAGACTTATCAAAAACACTTAGCATTTCTTTTTTTACTTTTATAGTTAAATTATCATCATTTTTATAAATGATATCATTTAAATTAACTTTAACACTTGGTAAAACAGGTACCAATTTAGCAAAATCACTTTGATTTTTAACATTAGTTATAAATCTAATAAACTTATAAGAATCTAAATATTTATCATTATTAAAGCTATTTTTATACATAACAGATAAAACCATTAAACTAACAGGATAATATTTAAAAGGAAATTTAATAACATCAGTATTTTCATATAATTTAATATCCTCTTGTTTAATTCTGTATATAAATTGAGGTCCTATTAAAATAGAAGCCACTTTCTTATCTTTATACATACTATAAGCTATATCGACATTAGAAACCCAAAAACCAGAAGGTAAATAATCTTTCATATCCCTTAATTTTTTATAAAATAATAAAACATCTTTATTAAAGACATTTAAAGGATTATCAATAAACCCAAAAGCTAACATATCTTGTTCAAATTTAATAAAAGGATAAAATCCAAAAACCCCTTTATCCTTTTTTATTTTCTTAACAATATCTAAAAATTCTAAAACATCCCTAAAATTATCTTTACTAAAATCATAAATACTTTTATTAAAAATTAATAATTTAACAGAAGAATACCAAGGAAAACAAAATAAATCCTCTTTATTATATATACAGCTATCAATTAAATTATAGTTATACTTATTTAAATCATCTTTCAATTTATTAAAATCAAAGGAATAAATATAATGATTAGCAAAAAGAGCATAAGCTAATGGCAAATTAAGATTAACAACATTTGGATAAAAATCAGTATAATATGAAGTTTGTAATTTTTGATAAATAGAATCTAAAGGGATATCTTGCCATTCCACTTTTACATTATAAATATTCTCAAAATTAGTTATAACATTTTCAATATAATTAGTAAAATAAGGTTTAAGAGAAACTGTCCAGAATATAATTTTCCTTTCTTCCTTTTTTATATTGTTATTAGATTCTTGATTATTACAAGAAGAAAACAAAAACACTACTAAATAAGAAAATAAAACTATAATGAGAAAATAAAGGAATTTATGAATAAAATTCTTAAAAATATACCTCATAAACTAAAAACTACCCCACTTATATAAAGGATAACATGTTTTTATTTGATTTAACAATGTTTATTTTATAAATATTAGAATCCGATAATTTTAATAATGAGTTTTTTATTACGTTGTCCATCAAATTCAGCATAAAATATTCTTTGCCAAGGCCCTAAATCTAATTTCCCTTCAGTAATAGGAACAATTACTTGATGATGAACTAAAATATTTTTTAAATGAGCATCTCCGTTATCTTCTCCACTTAAATGATGTCTATATTCTTCACCATCCGGGTGCTTACCATACGGAGCTAATCTTTCTAAGAATTTTTCTAAATCATACAAAAATCCCTCTTCATTATCATTAATAAAAACAGCTGCAGTAATATGCATAGCAGAAACTAAAACAAACCCTTCCTTTATATTAGCTTCATCTACCGCTTTCTGAACTTCATTAGTTATATGTACAAACTGTCTTCTTTTAGGAGTATTAAAAACTAAATACTTTGTAAAGGATTTTAAACCAAATTGATTAGAATATTCCTTAGAATCTAAAACTTTATACATAAATGTTTTCCCTCCTAAAGTATAAAGAGAAATTAATTAAAAACATAAATTATTAATTACAAATAAATTAAGCTAAGGAATCTCCTTCAGGAAATGGGCAATTAGGACAATCTCCTATAGCTTTTAAAGGGCCACCAAAATATGGATGAGTACAATTAATAAAAATCCTTGGAGGATTTTGAGACATATCAAACCCAAAATCTATATACGGACAAAATTTATCAGGAACATTTTGTAAACAAAATTGATATAACTCTTCATATTGATCTTGCTCAGTATGCTGGTACATATGTCTTTCACATTGAAATATACCTAACTGAGAATGTCTAAATTTACAAGGTCTGTATGCCATATCCTTTTCCTCCTTATTATTATATGGTTTATTTTCTTTTTCTCCAACTTTAATAAATCCCCTTCCTAAAAATGGCATTTAATAAATAAAAAAAGCTGGGAAAAATTATTCCCAGCCAATCAAACTTTATTATTCTATATTTATTAAGTTTAATTAGAATTTAAATTTAAGTCCTCCATTAATTCCTTGGTATTTAAGGGTTAATTTATTACCCAATTCATCTCTTGCTCTAGCATCAGCATATTTAAACCCTATCTCTAAATTTAAGTTATTAGTTAATTTAAGATCACCACCTAATTCATATTCAAATATTCCAACTCTTTTACCGCCGCCACCAACAACCCCACCATCAACTCTAGCAAAAGCAGCTAAATTCTCACTTAACATATATTTTCCTTCTAATCCTAAGAACCCACTTGCCCCATTTATTCTATAAGAATTAGATCCATTAACACTACCGTTATAAGTCCAATCAACAGCAAAATTATTAAACCTAATACCTGCCAAAACTGCAGCATACCCTTTTTCATAATTTTTCCCTATGTAATATCCATAAACCACATCAAAAGAATTTACTTTAATAACAGTACTTAAATTATCACCAGCACTTAAATTAACAACTCCAGTTCCATTTTGATTAAAATAAAAGCTAACAGGGGAAGTAAGTACAACATTAGATTTCCTAGTATCTCCAAAGTAAGCTAAATAAGCAAAAGAATGTTGATTTATTTCTTTTCTTAGTTCAAATTGTAAAGAAGTTTTAGTCCCTCCAAATCCATATACATCTTTTAAATCATAACTATTACCAGAATTATATTCAGTAGTGGATCCTGTTAATCTAGAAGCCCAAGCTTTTACCTTAAATTCCATACCTTTATAACTATAGCTATCATCTACAAAACTATACCCATATGAAAAACTTATAAAATTAAGAAGCATTAATAAAACTATAAAAACTGTTAGAAAAATATTATACAATTTTTTATATATTTTATTTTTGCTCATTATTTTTATACCTCCTTTTATTTATTAAATTTTTAAGTAATTAAAATTTTAAATTTAAACCGAAATTAAGTCCTTGTAGTTTAAGGTCAGCATTTCTATTAAGATCATCTTCAAATTTAGATGAAAGATATCTATATCCAACACTTAGTGCCCAATTTTCAGTAAATCTATAATTTAGCCCTAAGCTATATTGGAAAAATTTATTTTTAGAGCTAGAATTTAAAGAAACACTTAAACCATTAACTTCATAAAAAGCATTTAAATTAGATCCTATATTAAATTTTCCACCTAACCCTAAAAATAAAGCAGGAGCATTACCTTTAAATGAAGCTAAAGCAGCTGTATTTGTAGAATAATCAGCTTTAAAATTATTAAATCTTATTCCAATCATCCCATAAAAATCATAATTCTCTCCAGTATTAACATATCTTTTATAAAATAAGTCAAAAGCGCTGTTCCTTATATTAGAAAATAAAGTTGTATTAGAAGCTACATTAATATCAACAGGCTCAGCAGGCAATGTGACATTTCTTGTCAAAGTTTTAACAGCTTTATGTTCTACATTAAAATAAGAAAACCCAACAGTATTTAAATTAGATAATTTATAATTAAAATCAAAATAAAAGCCAGTTTTAGTATTTCCAAATCCTAGGTCATCAGATAAATCAGTAGTGAAGTTAGTAGAAGGAGCAAATAAAGTCCCCGTTAACTTAGCACTCCATAAACCAGCATTAATACTCATCTTTTTGTCTTCTATATTATTATAAACATAATAATTTTGTGCAAAACTATATTGTAGCACAGTTATAATTAAAGCTATTAAAAAAACTGCTATTTTAAAATATTTTTTTACATTATTCACTTTTAACCCCCTCCTTTTATTTTTTTATTTTTTATAACTAAATTTTTTAAATCTTTATTTTTAGTTTTATATTTTTAAATTTTATATTAAAAAAAAAAATCCTCCTTAAAAATTAAGATAAAAAAATAAAAAAATTTATAATTTTATTTATAAAAATATAAATTAAAAATAATATAAA
>FWWL01004714.1_pt1 | contig 22446 bp, 18 predicted proteins | sample 2228331 | NCBI WGS metagenome assembly FWWL01 (sample SAMEA103939775, study PRJEB20133) | metagenome | reverse complement strand
CGGCGCGCGGAGCCACCGCGGGCCCCAGCGGACCTCCGCGGCCCGGCCCTCGAGGCGGACGACGCCGAGCGGGTGGCGCTCGCGCTCGGGGTCGTCCACGACGAAGCGGCCGCCCTCCAGGGGGACGAGGGGCGCGCGCTCACCGCCCTCCACGAGGTACAGGCGCTCCCCCTCGGCGAGCAGCTCGATCCGGCCGAGCTCGTCCTCGAAGACCCCCGCGAACGAGGCCGCCCCGGGGACCCGCTCGCGCGGCTCGGGCTCGGGCACCTCGGGGAGGACCGATCCCTCCGCGGCCGCCGCGAGGCACGACAGCGCGAACCGGAGGACCTCGAGCCGTCGGCCGAAGGCCGAGTTCATGAGCAGGACGGCCCCGACGCCGGCCCGCGGGTCCACGAGGAGGTAGGCGGTGAACCCGATCATCCCGCCCGAGTGCCCGAGCCACCGCCCGTCCACCCACTTCACGCCGTAGCCGTACACGTGCCCGGGCGAGGCGGGATCCTCGGCCACCGGGCGGGTCATGAGGGCGAAGCTCTCCGGCTCGAGGACCCCCTCGCCCTCCGCGAGCAGCAGCCGCGCGTACCGCGCGAGCTCGTCGGCCGTGGCGCAGATCGTGCCGTCCGCCGTCGCGCTCTCGAACCAGGTCGAAGGGGCGAAGCCGTGCCGGGGCAGCCACGGCCGGTCGCCGAAGGGGGACGTGTACCCGACGGCGAGCCGGGAGCGGGCCGCGTCGGTGATGACCACGTCCGCCTCCCCCATCCCGATGGGATCCATGACCCGCTCCCGCACCACCTCCCACCAGGGCCGCCCCGTCACCGCCTCGAGGACCAGGCCGAGGGCCTTGTACCCGAGGTTCGAGTACAGGAAGCGCTCCCCCGGCGGCCACCCCGCGGGGGTCTCGCGGAGGCTCCACACCTCGGCCCGGGCCTCGCCGGTGGCGTCCATGCCGCAGACGATCCCGGCGGTGTGCGAGAGCAGGTGGTGGACGGCGATGGGCCCGAACGGGGATCGCACGGAGAACCACGGCAGGTACCTCGTGACCGGGGCGTCGAGGTCGAGCCGGCCGGCCTCCCGCTCCCGCAGGAGGGCCATGGCCGTGAACCCCTTGCTGATGGACCCGATCTGGAACCGGTGGCGATCCCCGACGGGCTCCCGCGCGTCGAGGTTCGCGAACCCGCGGTGGAGAACGGCGACCGTGGCGGCGCGGTCGGTGAGCGCGAGCGAGAGCCCCGGCGTGTCGAGGCGCTCGAGGTGCCGGTCCAGGTACCCCTCGATCCGCCGGACGGCTCGCTCGAGGTCGGCCACGGCCCTCAGCCGAAGAACAGGGCGAGCTCCCGCTCGGCGGAGGCCGGGGAGTCGCTGCCGTGCACGAGGTTCTCGGTGATCGCGAGGCCGAAGTCGCCCCGGATCGTCCCCGGCGGGGCCGTCGCCGGGTCCGTCGGCCCCATGAGCGCCCGCAGCGCCTCGATCGCGCGCTCGCCCTCGAGGCGGGCGACGACGACCGGCCCGGAGGTGATGAACGCCACGAGGTCCTCGAAGAAGGGCTTCTCCCGGTGCTCGGCGTAGTGCCGCTCGGCGAGGTCGCGGTCGATCGTCATCATGCGCATGTCGCGGATCCGCAGCCCCTTGGCCTCCACGCGACGGAGCACCTCGCCGACGAGGCCCCGGCGCACGGCGTCGGGCTTGATGATGAGCAGGGTCGAGGCGTCGGACATCCTCAGGGTTCCTCCACGAGAGCTCGGCGGGCGTCCGCGACAGTGTACAGGGAGCCCGTCACCAGGATGACGTCGGTCTCGTCCGCCGCGGCACGGGCGGCCTCGAGGGCCTCCGCCACGCTCGGGAAGCTCTCCGTCGCCACGCCGCGGGCCGCGAAGGCGGCGGCGACCTCCTCGGCGGGGCGAGCCCGGATGCTCGCGGTGCGGCAGGCGTAGGCCCGGTCCGCGAGGGGCGCGAGGCGCTCGGCGATCCCCTCGAGGTCCTTGTTGGAGAAGACGCCGACCACGAGGTGGAGCCGCTCCCAGGCGAAGGCCTCGGGCAGGGCCCGGGCGAGCGCCTCCGCGGCCGCGGGGTTGTGGGCCCCGTCGAGGACCACGAGCGGGTGCCGCGCCACCACCTCGAGCCGGCCCGGCGAGCTCGCCCCCTCCAGGGCCCGGCGAACGGCACCATCCTCGAGGGCCCGATCGAGCAGGCACTCCACCGCGGCGACGGCCCCCGCCGCGTTGCGCGCCGCGTGCTCCCCGTGGAGCGGGAGCAGGAGGTCCTCGTACCGCCCGTGGAGCCCGGCGATCGTGACGAGCTGGCCCCCGACGGCGACGGCCCTGGAGGCGAGGCCGAAGTCCCGACCCTCGAGCACCATCCGAGCGCCCACGCCGCGGCACCGCTCCTCGAGCACGCGGAGGGCCCCCGGGAGCTGCTCCCTCACGACGGCGACCTTCCCGGGCTTGATGATCCCGGCCTTCTCCCTCGCGATGTCCTCGAGGGTCGGCCCGAGCTCGGCCACGTGGTCCATCCCGATCGGGCAGACCACGGCGACGTCCCCGGCCACGAGGTTCGTCGCGTCCCACTCCCCGCCCATCCCGACCTCGAACACCCCGAGGGCGACCGGCTTGTCCGCGAACCACAGGTACGCGAGGGCGGTGAGGGCCTCGAAGTACGTGACCCGGCCCACCCGCTCGTCCACCAGGCGCAGGAACGGCAGGAGGTGGGCGTACTCCTCGGCGAAGGCGTCCTCGTCGATCGGCTCGCCGCAGACGACGAGGCGCTCGGTGACCGAGCGCAGGTGGGGCGAGGTGTAGAGACCCGTCGCCAGGCCGTGCTCGCACGCCAGGGCCGCGGCGATCCGGGCCGTCGTCGTCTTGCCGTTCGTGCCCGTGACGTGGATCGTCGGGTAGGCGAGCTGGGGGTCGTCGAGGAGCGTGGCGAGGGCCCGGATCCGCTCGAGGTCGGGCTGGGGCATGTGCTCCGGCTGGCGAGCCTCGAGCTCGGCGAGGGCCTCCTGGAACCGCACGATCACCCCAGCTGCTCGAGCTCGGCCTCGAGCCGCGCCACCTCCGCCTCGAGCTCGGCCACGTCGCGCCGCTCCTTCTCGACGACCTCCGGCGGCGCCTTGGCAAGGAACGCCTCGCTCGCGAGCTTGGCCCGCTTGCGCTCGAGCTTCGCCTCGACCTCGGCGAGCCGCTTGCGGCGGCTGCGGACGAACGCCTCCAGGCGGGCGGGATCATCCACCACCGCCCGCACCCGCGCGCCGTCGAGGGCCGCGAACCGGACGCTGGCCTGCGCGAGCCGCTCGAGGTCCGACACGAGCGGGCCGAGGCGCTCCCGGACGCCCTCGTCCACCTCCACCGCGCCCCGCAGCTCCGGCGGGAGACCGGCCTGCAGGGCCCGCACGTCGCTCACGACCTCCCGCAGCTCCTCGAAGACCGCCTCCGCCTCCGGATCGCGATCCCCGGGCCGGCCCTCCGGCCACGGGGCGACCACGATGGACTCCCCCGCGCCGAGGCGCTGCCAGATCTCCTCGGTCACGAAGGGCATGAACGGGTGCAGCAGCCGCAGCGTGCGCTCGAGGACCCAGGCGAGCACCTGCGCGGCGTCCCGCCGCGCGCCCTCGTCCTCCCCGTAGAGACGACCCTTGGCGACCTCGAGGCCCCAGTCGCAGAACTCCGACCACAGGAACCGGTGGATCGCCTGGGCGGCGACGTCGAGCCGGTACTCGTCCAGGGCGGCGTCCACCTCGGCGAGGCAGGCCTGGTGCCGCGAGAGCAGCCAGCGGTCCGCGAGCGCCCAGCGCTCGGGCGGCGGCAGCCTGGGCGGACCCTCGTCGAAGGCCCGCAGCACGAGCCGGGCCGCGTTCCAGACCTTGTTCGCGAAGTTCCGGCCGGCCTCGATGGACTCCTCCTTCAGCGGGAGGTTCTGCTGGTCTGGGCTGGCCATCCAGGCCAGGGCGAACCGCAGCGCGTCCGCCCCGTACCGCTCGATCATGTCGAGCGGGTCGATGACGTTGCCGAGGGACTTGCTCATCTTCCGGCCCCGCGCGTCGCGCACGAGCCCGTGGATCACCACGTCGCGGAAGGGGACGTCGCCCACGAGGTACAGGCCGGACATGATCATCCGGGCCACCCACAGGTAGAGGATCTCGTAGCCCGTCACGAGCACCGTCGTGGGATAGAAGGTCCGCAGGTCCTCGGTGTCCTCGGGCCACCCGAGCGTCGAGAACGGCCACAGCTGCGAGGAGAACCAGGTGTCGAGGACGTCGGGGTCCTGCTCGATCTCGGGGCTGCCGCACTCCCGACAGACCTCGGGGTCCTCGGTCGCGGCGAACTCGTGGCCGTTCGCGCAGTACCAGACGGGGATCCGGTGGCCCCACCACAGCTGGCGCGAGATGTTCCAGTCCCGCAGGCCGGCGAGCCACTCGTCGTAGTTGCGCGCCCAGCGGGCGGGGACGAACCGCACCCGGCCGTCCCTCGCCACCTCGCGGGCGGCGGCCTTCAGGCGGTCCACGGCCACGAACCACTGCTTGCCCGAGAGCCAGGGCTCGATCTCCGACCGGCACCGGTAGCAGTGCCCGACGGCGTGCCGGTACGGGCGCTCGACGCGCTCCACGAGGCCGAGCTCGCGGAGGCGCTCGAGCACGTGGGCCCGGGCCGCGTACCGATCCATGCCGCGGAACTCCTCGGGGACGTCGCCGTCGATCGTCGCGTCCGCGGCCAGGATGTTCCGCAGCGGCAGGCCGGTGCGCTCCGCGATCTCGAAGTCGGTGGGGTCGTGCGCCGGCGTCACCTTCACGGCGCCCGTCCCGAAGGAGGGGTCCACGGCCGCGTCCGCCACGATGGGGAGCTCGCGGCCGTCGAAGGGGTGCCGGACCGTCTTGCCCACGAGCGCCCGGTACCGCTCGTCCTCCGGGTGCACGGCGATCCCCGTGTCCCCGAGCATCGTCTCCACCCGGGTCGTGGCGACGGCCACGGAGCCCGAGCCGTCCGCCAGGGGGTACCGGAACGTGACGAGCTCGCCGTCCACCTCGACGTGCTCGACCTCCGAGTCCGAGAGCGCCGTCTGGTCCGTCGGGCACCAGTTGATGAGCCGCTCGCCCCGGTAGATCAGCCCGTCCTCGTACATCCGGACGAACGCCACGCGCACCGCCCGGGACAGCCCCTCGTCCATCGTGAAGCGCTCCCGGCTCCAGTCGCACGAGCAGCCGAGGGCCTTCACCTGCTCGACGATCTCGCCTCCGTAACGCTCCTTCCAGGCCCAGACCCGCTCGAGGAACGCCTCGCGGCCGAGCTCCCGCCGGTCCAGGCCCTCCTTGCGGAGCTCGCGCTCCACGACCACCTGGGTCGCGATCCCCGCGTGGTCGGTGCCGGGGACCCACAGGGTCTCGTAGCCCCGCATCCTGGCCCGCCGGACCAGGACGTCTTGGATCGTGCCGTTCAGGGCGTGCCCGATGTGGAGCCGCCCGGTGACGTTCGGGGGCGGGAGCACGATGCAGTAGGGCTCCCGGTCGGTCGGGGCGTTGGCCCGGAAGTACCCGCGCTCCACCCAGATCGGGTACCAGCGGCGCTCCGCCGCCCGGGGGTCGTACTGGGGCGGCATGTCCTCGCGTGCGCGCACGTCGACCATGCCGGGGAGTCTACGGGATGCCCGGCGCGGGGCCGGGGATGGAGCCCCACGACCCCCAGGTATAGACTGCCCTCGGTGGGGGCCTGTCCGAGCTGTGGGGACTCGACGCCCGCGGGCGCGCGCTTCTGCACAGGTTGCGGTGAGTCGCTCGTCGGCGCCTGCCGGGCGTGCGGCGCGGAGCTCCCCGACGGAGCTCGCTTCTGCCCTTCGTGCGGGACACCGGCCCCGGAACCCCCCGCCCCCGTCGGCCACGAGCGCCGACTCGTCACCATCCTGTTCGCAGACGTCACCGGGTCCACCGATCTCGGGGAGCGGCTGGACCCCGAGCGTCTGCAAGAGGTGCTCGGGACCTACTTCCAGGCGATGCGCGAGGAGATCGAGGCCGAGGGCGGCACGGTCGAGAAGTTCATCGGCGACGCGGTGATGGCCGTGTTCGGCGTCCCCGTGACGCACGAGGACGACCCGCGCCGAGCGTTGCGGGCCGCCCTCCGGATGCGCGACCGGCTCGAACGGGTGAACGCCGAGCTTCGCGAGCGCTTCGGCGTCGTCCTGCGGATCCGCACCGGCGTGAACACCGGCGAGGTGCTCGCGGCCACGAACCCACGCCCGGGCGAGCCGATGGTCACCGGTGACGCCGTCAACGTCGCGGCGCGGTTCGAGCAGGCCGCGGAACCCGGCCAGATCGTCGTCGCGGAGCGCACCGCCCGCGCCGCCCGCGGCTTCCGTTACCGGGAGCTCGGCGAACGGATGCTCCGCGGCAAGGACGCGCCCGTAGCGGCCGTGCTGCTCCTGGATGCGGCCCCCGAGCGCGCCGAGCGGGGGGTGCCGGGCCTGCGCGCCCCGATGGTCGGTCGGGACCAGGAGCTCGCGCTCCTCCGCACGATCTACGAGCGCACGGTGTCCAAGGGACGGCCGAACCTTGTCACCGTGTACGGAGAGCCCGGCGTGGGGAAGAGCAGACTCGCGAGGGAGTTCATCACCTGGACCGAGGGGCGCCACCCACGCCCGAGGGTCGTCCACGGACGGTGCCTGCCCTACGGCGACGGGATCACGTACTGGCCGCTCGCCGAGATCCTCAAGTCGCTCGCGAGCGTGCTCGACACCGACACCTCCGAGGAGGTGTTGGCCAAGATCGAGCGCTCGTGCGACGCGGTGCTCCGAGCCGACCCCTCCATCGACGGCGCTCGGACGTGCCGCGCGATCGCCTACACGGTGGGGCTCGAGTTCCCAGAGGCACCGCTGCGCGACCTCGAACCCCGACAGGTCCGCGCCGAGATGCACCTGGCGTGGCGCTCGCTGTTCTCCGCGCTCGCGGTCGAAGGACCGGTCGTGGCGGTGATCGAAGACATCCACTGGGCCGACCCGGCGCTGCTCGACCTCCTCGAGGAGCTCGCCGAGCGGGCCCAGGGACCCCTGCTGTTCGTCTGCCCGGCCCGGCCCGAGCTCACCGACCGCCGACCCGGCTGGGGCGGCGGTCGGCGGAACCACACCGTGATCTCACTCGAGCGCCTCTCTCCCGAGGAGTCCCACCGGCTCGTCGTTGAGCTCCTCGCCATCGCCGACCTCCCGGCCCGGATCCACGACCGGATCCTCGAGCGCGCCGAGGGCAATCCGTTCTTCCTCGAGGAGATCGTCCGCCACCTCATCGATCGGGGAGAGCTCGTGCGGGTCGACGACCGGTGGCGGGCTGCGGAGACCGTCGGCGAGGTCGAGATCCCCGACACCGTCCAGGCCGTGCTCGCGGCCCGCATCGACCTGCTGGATCCGGACGAGAAGCGGGCGCTCCAGCGCGCCGCGGTCGTCGGCCGCGTGTTCTGGCCCGGGCCCGTCCGGCGCCTGCTGAACGGGGATGGAGAGCGGATCCTCGACACGTTCGAGCGCCTCGAGGCCCGCGAGCTGGTCCTGTCGCGCCTCGGCTCGTCCGTGGCCGGCGAGCCCGAGTTCATCTTCAAGCACGTGCTGATCCGTGACGTCGCCTACGAGAGCCTCCCGCGCCGCGACCGCGGGCCGGCCCACGCCGCGGTCGCGCGCTGGATCGAGGACACCGCCGGCGCGCGCAGCCGCGAGTTCGGCGAGCTGCTCGCGTACCACTACCTCGAGGCCTACCGCGCCGCAGAGGACACCGACGACCCCTCCGTCCCGGCGCTCCGCGCGCGCGCCTTCGCCGCGTTGATCGACGTTGCGCGCGAGGCGCGGAGCAGGCTCGCGGTCGCGAGGGCCACGTCGAGCGCCGAGCACGCCCTGGAGATCGCCGACGGCCCGGCGGAGCGCGTGGAGGCGCTCGAGGAGCTCGGCTCGATCGCGCTCGCGGACTACCAGGGAGACCGCGCGTGGGAGACGTTCCGCGAGGCGGTCGACCTGCGCCTGGCGCACCTGGCGGAGGATCGCTCCGGGATCGTCGCGGCGTGCGCACGGGCGCTCGAGAGCCCGCTGCGGTGGCCGGGCTCGATGAAGCGGTTCCCCGAGCCGGACGTGGTCCGGCGCTACCTCCAGATCGGGGCCGACCACCTCGATGACGAGGAGACCGTCGAGGGCGTCCGACTGCTCACCGCGCGGGCGTTCGAGCCGTTCGGGTTCGGCCTGACCCACGAGCCGACCCCCGAGGCCGTCGCGGCCGCGAGCGCCGCCGGGGAGCGCGCCGCCGAGATCGCCCTGCGCCTGGGCCGGCCCGACCTCGCTTCGGCGGCGCTCGACGGGGCAAGCTCGACGCTCGTGTCGATGGGCCTGTACGGACCGGCACAGCCGATCATCCAGCGACGTCTCTCGCTCGCCGACCGCATCGACGACCCCTGGGAGCTCGGCGACATCTACGGGATGGCCGCATGGGAGAGCTGCATGCTCGGGCGGTACCCGGATTCCGAGCGCTACGGGTTGCACGGGCGGTCGCGGGCCGGGGATCTGGCCGAGGGCGTCCGCGCCCACAACCTGAACTGGGCCGCGTTCGCCCGATTCCAGATGGGCGACTGGGACGGCGTGCTCGAGCTGTTCGACGAGGCGGCCGGACTGCTCCGCGAGCGCCTCGACGACCCCCCGTACTTCATGGCGGGGATCGTCGGCGCGGCGGCGTTCGTGCAGGGGGCTCGCGAGGAGCCGGATGCCTCCGTGATCGCCTCGCTCGAGCGGATCCGCGGCATCGTCCACAGCGGCTCGGTGATCGCGTCGCACTGGCTGGCGTGGATGCGCGCGAGGCTGGGGGATCTCGCCGGGGCCCGCGACGCGCTCGCCGAGGGCGAGCTCGTCCGCCACCGGGTGTCCCGGCCGTTCCAGGAGCAGGTCGCGGCAGAGGTCCTCGCCATCGGCGAGCGGTGGGACGAGGCGCCGGCGTTCCTGGAGGCTGCGCGGGCATACGCCTCCGAGGCGGGCCTGCTGGCGCTCCCCCTGCACCTCGACCGGCTCGAGGGGCGGGCGGCGCTCGCCACGGGCGACCGCGACCGCGCGATCGAGCTCCTCCGGGGCGCCCGCGATGGCTTCGGCGGGCTCCAGGCCCGTTGGGAACGCGCCCGCACCGAGCTCGATCTCGCCGAGGCCTGGCTCCGGCTCGGCCGTACCGAGGAGGCGTGCACCTCGCTCGAGGCGGCCGCGACGGACCTGGGGGCGGCGGGCGCGCGGCTCGAGCTTCGACGGCTGGGAGAGCTCCGAGACCGGGCGAGCGGCTAGGCCGTCCGCTCCTGGCGCTCCTGGCGCCGGCGCGGCTCCTTCAGGGGGATGAGGGTGGGGCTCACGCCGGTCAGCACGACGTCCTTGTCGATGAGGCACTTGGTGACGTCGCGGCGCGAGGGCAGCTCGTACATGACCCCGAGCAGGACCTCCTCCATGATCGCCCGCAGGCCCCGCGCTCCGGTACCGCGCTGGATCGCCTGGTCCGCGATGGAGGACAGGGCCTCCTCGGTGAACTCGAGCTCCACCCCGTCGAACTCGAAGAACCGCTTGTACTGCTTGACGAGGGCGTTCTTCGGCTTCGTGAGGATGTCCACGAGGGCCTGCTTGTCCAGGTTGTGCACGTAGGTGATGACCGGCAGGCGTCCGACGAACTCGGGGATCAGCCCGTACTTCAGGAGGTCCTCCGGCATCACCTGGCTGAGGATGGCCCCGAGGTCCTTCTCCTCCACCTTGCGCACGTCCGCCCCGAAGCCCACCCCCCGGCCGCCGATCCGGGACTCCACGATCTTCTCCAGCCCGGCGAAGGCCCCGCCGCAGATGAACAGGATGTTCGTCGTGTCGATCTGGATGAACTCCTGGTGGGGGTGCTTGCGCCCGCCCTGGGGCGGGACCGAGGCCACGGTCCCCTCGAGGATCTTGAGCAGGGCCTGCTGCACGCCCTCGCCCGAGACGTCCCGGGTGATCGAGGGGTTCTCGCTCTTGCGGGCGATCTTGTCCACCTCGTCGATGTAGATGATCCCGGTCTCCGCCTTCTTCACGTCGTAGTCGGCGGCCTGGATCAGCTTCAGGAGGATGTTCTCGACGTCCTCCCCCACGTACCCGGCCTCGGTGAGGGCGGTGGCGTCGGCGATCGCGAAGGGCACGTTCAGCAGGCGCGCGAGGGTCTGCGCGAGCAGCGTCTTGCCGCAACCCGTCGGCCCCAGGATGAGGATGTTGGACTTCTGCAGCTCGACGTCGTCGTCCTTGGCCCCGACCTGGATCCGCTTGTAGTGGTTGTAGACGGCCACGGACAGGACCTTCTTGGCCTGCTCCTGGCCGATCACGTACTCGTCGAGGAAGGCGTAGATCTCGGCGGGCTTCGGGAGCTCGTCGAGCTTCAGCTCCGAGGTCTCGGCGAGCTCCTCCTCGATGATCTCGTTGCAGAGGTCGATGCACTCGTCGCAGATGTACACGCCCGGGCCGGCGATGAGCTTCTTCACCTGCTTCTGGCTCTTCCCGCAGAAGGAGCACTTCAGCAGGTCCGAGTCGCCGATCCTCGCCATCCCTCGAGCCTTCCCCCTTGGCATCGGGCGGCCGGGCCCGCCCCGGCCGCTCGACACCGGATACTACGACGAGCCCGCGGCCGCCGCTTGCAGTTCGCGCTTCACCTTCCGGGAGGTGATGACCTCGTCCACGATCCCGTACTCCACGGCCTCCTCGGCCGTGAGGATGAAGTCACGGTCCGTGTCCTTGCTCACCCGCTCCAGCGGCTGGCCCGTGTGGTAGGCGATGATCTCGTCGAGGAGCCTGCGGTAGCGCACGATCTCCCTCGCCTGGATCTCGATGTCCACGGCCTGCCCCTGGGCGCCGCCGTGGGGCTGGTGCAGGAGCACCCGCGAGTGGGGCAGCGCGAAGCGCTTGCCCTTGGTCCCGGCCAGGAGCAGCACGGCCGCCGCCGACGCGGCCTGCCCCATCACGATCGTGGACACGTCCGGCTTGATGTACTGCATCGTGTCGTAGATCGCGAACAGGGCCGTGATGTCGCCGCCCGGCGAGTTGATGTACAGGTGGATGTCCTTGTCCGGGTCCTCCGACTCCAGGTGCAGGAGCTGCGCCATGATGAGGTTCCCCACGGCATCGTCGATGGGCGTGCCGAGGAACACGATGCGCTCCTTCAGGAGCCGCGAGTAGATGTCGAACGAGCGCTCCCCGCGGCTCGTCTGCTCGACGACGACGGGAACGAGGTAATCCTTCATGGCTCTTCCTCCGGGTTGTCCGCGGCCGGCGCGTCGCCTGCGGGGGGCTCGGTGGGCGCCCCGCCGGCCTCTCCGCCCGGCGCGGCGCCGTCCTCGGGGACGATCTCGGCGTGCTCCACGAGCACGTCCAGCGCCTTCGATCGGATGATATCACCGGCCAGCGTCACGATCTGACCGGTGCGCTCGAGCGAGGTCGCCACCTCCTTCGGCTCGCGGCCGAGCGCCCGAGCCAGGCGCTCCACCTCTCGAGCCAGCTCCTCGGCGGTCACCTGGAGGTCCTCGGCCCGGGCCACCGCCTCGAGCACGAGGTCGGCCACGATCGCCCGCTCCGCGTGCTCCCGGGCCTCGGCGCGGAACCGCAGCTCGTCCATCCCCTGGAGCTCGAGGAGCCGCTCCAGGGTGAGCCCGAGCTGCTCCGCCCGCTCCCGGGCGTGGGCCAGGCGGTGCTCGACCTCCTCCTGCACGAGGGTCTCGGGCAGGTCCACCTCGGTGCGCTCCACGAGGGCCCGCAGCACCCGGTCGCGGACCTCCTCCTCCACCGCCCGCCGCTTGTTCGCCTCCAGCTGCTCCCGGAGGGCGGCCCGGAGCTCCTCCAGGGTGTCGAACTCCGAGGCGGTCCGGGCGAAGTCGTCGTCGGCGGCCGGCAGGCGCTTCGCCTTGACCTCCTTGACCAGCACCTGGAACGCGACCTCCTTGCCCGCCCGCTCACCGAACCGGTCGTCCAGGGTGGCGTTGAACTTGAGGATGTCCCCCGCCCGGGCGCCCTGCAGCTCCTCGTCGAGCTTGCCGGTGAACTCCCCGGCCCCCACCTCGTAGAGGAAGTCGGGGCGGGTGGCCTCGGGCACCTCCTCGCCGTGGATGGTGGCGCGCAGGTCCACGAGCACGTAGTCGCCCGCGGCCGCCGGCCGGGCCACGGGCTCGAGCTCGGCGAAGCGCTCCCGGAGGGCGTCGAGGAGGCGGTCCACCTCCTCCTCCGTCACCTGGACCGAGGGTCGCTCCACCCGGATCCCCTTGTAGTCGGCCTCCGTGAGGTGCAGGCGCGGCCGCACCTCCACCGTGGCGCTGAACACGAAGGGCTTGCCCTCCTCCAGCTGCTGCAGGTCGATGTCCGGCTGGGAGATGGGCGCGAGCTCGTGCTCCCGCAGGGCCTCGCGGTAGTAGCGGGGCACCGCGTCCTCCAGGAACTCCTGGAGGACGGTCTCCCGCCCGACCTGGGCGTCGATGATCGGTCGGGGGGCCTTGCCCTTGCGGAAGCCGGGGATCCGCACCTGCTCCGCCACCTTCCGGTAGGCGCGCTCGAGGTCCCGGCCGAACCGCTCCGGCTCGACCTCCACGGTGAGCTTCACGGTGTGCTTGTCGGTGGATTCCAGGGTCGTCTGCATCGTGCTCCAAGCGTACCCGGTGACGGGGACAGCGGTGCGCGGACCCGCTAGGCTGCGCTGCGCATGTACGAGGAGGAGCTCGCCTTCGCCCTGGAGCTCGCCGAGGAGGCGGGCCGCATCGGGCTCTCCTACTTCCGGGGCTCCTTCGACGTGCGGGAGAAGGTGGACCGCTCCCCCGTCACCGAGGCGGACCTCGCCATCGAGGCCATGCTCCGCCGCGAGATCCAGGAGCGGTACCCGCAGGACGCCATCCTCGGCGAGGAGGGCGGCCTCGAGGGCCGCTCGCGCCGGCGCTGGATCGTGGACCCCATCGACGGCACCCGGAACTTCGCCGACGGGGTCCAGATCTGGACCACCCTCATCGCCCTCGCCGTGGACGAGGTCCCCGTCCTCGGGGTGGTCGAGGCGCCGGCCCTCGGCGAGCGCTACGCCGCGGTCCGCGGCGGCGGGGCCACCCTGAACGGCGAGCCCATCCGGGTCTCCCGGGCGGACCGGCTCGACCGGGCCTTCGTCGTGTGCGGGGAGGTGCGCGACCTCCTCGCCACGCCCTACGCGGAGGGGTTCCTCGAGCTCATCCGGGAGGCGCGGCGCGAGCGAGGTTTCGGCGACGCCTGGGCCCACATGCTCGTGGCCCGGGGCTCGGCCGACATCATGCTCGAGCCGGAGCTCTCCTCCTGGGACTGGGCGGCCCTGTGGGTCATCGTCGAGGAGGCCGGAGGACGGGTCACCACGTTCGAGGGCGAGCCCCTCGTCCACGGCGGCTCGGTCCTGTCCACGAACGGGATCCTCCACGACGAGGTCCTCGCCCGCCTCGCCCACGCCAGGCGCGAGGCCGAGCGCCGCGCCGAGACCTAGAGCTCGATCGTCCGGCCCCCCTCGCCGACGCGCTCGAGCACGAGGTTCGCGGCGGCCACGTCCTGCACGCCGACGCCGGTGAGGTCGCAGACGATCCGCTGCTCGGCGGCGGTGCGGCCGGGGTGCCGTCCCGCGCAGATCTCGCCGAGCTCCACCGCCCCCTCGGCCGAGACGACCCCCGCCTCGAGCCCGTGGTGGAGCTCCCCGAGGCGCGCGCACTGGTCCCTGCTGTCCACGACGACCAGGTCCGCGAGGGCGAGCACCTCCGGCGCGAGCTCCCGCTTGTCCGGCGCGTCGGCCCCGACGGCCGTGACGAGGGCGCCCGGGGCGAGCCACTCGGCCCGCACGAGGGGCTCCCGGCTCGCCGTGCAGGTGATCACGACCTGCGCGCCCTCCACGGCGTCACCCACGCTCCCCGCGACCTCGAAGACGCACCCCGGCGGGAGCCCGGGACGCGAGCGGACGTCCTCCACCAAGCGGCGGGCGTGCTCGGGGTTGCGCCCCCAGACCCGGACCCGGGAGAACCCCGGCCGGGCCACGGCGAGGGCGTCGAGCTGGTACCGGGCCTGGGCGCCGGTGCCGATCACGGCGACCGTCTCGACCCGGGCCGGCGCGAGGTGCCGGGCCGCCACCCCGCCGGCCGCCCCGGTCCGGACGTCGGTGACCAGCCCCCCGTCGAGGAGCAGCGCGGCGAGCGAGCCGTCCCGGGCGTCGAAGACGAGCACGAGGCCGTCGATCGCGGGGGGATCGAGGCCGTAGAAGCCGCTCGCCACCTTCACCGCGTACCGCGGAGCCCCGTGGAGGTGCCCGGCCTTCACGTGGACCTCGCCACCGGCCTCGGGCACGTCGAGGTGGATCACGCCGGGGAGCTCGGCCGCGCCCGAGGAGTACGCCGCGAAGGCCCGCTCGAGGGCGTCCATGCACGAGGCCATGTCGAGCGCCCGCGCCACGTCCTCGCGCCCGAGGATCCGGATGCTCCCACCCATCCCGCCGGAGCCTACCCGGTGCTAGGGTCGCCTGGGAGGCTCGAGGAGGCGGAGATGGCGAGCATCGACCTGTTCGAGATGGAGCGGATGCAGTCCCTGTACTGGCACCGCGTCGAGCACGACCTGTCGGAGTCGGGCGTGGTCCCGATGACCCTGCGCGAGCTCCTCGGGGAGGAGGCCGAGGCGATCCTGCAGGCGCCCCTCGGCTACCCCCTCTCCGAGGGCGCCGAGGAGACCCGGGCCGCGGTGGCCACCTTCTACCCGGGGGCCACGGCCGAGCACGTGACGCTGTGCAACGGCGGGTCCGAGGCCAACCTGCTCGCGCTGTGGACCCTGCTCGAACCCGGCGACCGCCTGGCGTTCATGGTCCCCAACTACCTCCAGGGCTGGGGGCTCGGACGCCACTTCGGCGAGGCCACCGACACCTTCGGGCTTCGGCGCGAGGGCGGGCGGTGGGCCCTGGACCTGGAGGCGCTCGAGCGCGCCGTGACCGACCGCACGAAGGTCGTGATGGTCTGCAACCCGAACAACCCCACCGGGGCCGTCCTCACCGAGGCCGAGATGGAGGCCGTGATCGAGGTCGCCGACCGGGTCGGGGCCTGGATCGTGGCCGACGAGATCTACCGCGGGGCCGAGCTCGAGGGCGAGGCCGTCTCCCCCACCTTCTTCGGGCGGGCCGAGCGGGTCGTCGTCACGGGCGGGCTCTCGAAGGCCTTCGGGATGCCGGGGCTCCGCTCGGGCTGGATCGTGGCGCCGCCCGAGCTCATCCGGGAGATCTGGGTCCGGCACGACTACACGACGCTCACACCGAACGCGGTCGCGGACCGGCTCACGGGGGTCGCGCTCCGCCCCGACGTGCGCGAGCGCGTGCTCGCCAGGACCCGCCGCATCGTCCGCGCGAACCTGCCCGTGCTCGCCGAGTGGGTGGCCGAGCAGGGCCGCCTGTCCTTCATCCCGCCCGTCGCGGGGGCGATCGCCTACCTCGGCTACGACCTGCCCGTCCCGGCGAGGGAGCTCACCGAGCGCCTCCGCACGGAGCAGAGCGTGCTCGTCGTGCCGGCCGAGATGTTCGGGGTCCCCGAGCGGGCCTTCCGGGTGGGCTTCGGCTACGACCCCGAGCACCTGCGCAAGGGCCTGGAGCGCGTCGGCCACGTGCTCGCAGAGCTCGCCTAGAACCCCGTTCAGGCGGCCAGGTGGCCGTCCCGGATCTCCACCACCCGGTCGGCGAAGTGGGTCATCCGGGTGTCGTGGGTCACGACGATCGCCGCCGTGCCACGCCCCTTGACCTCCGCCCGGATCAGCTCCATCACCTGCTCTCCGAGCCGTGAGTCGAGCGCCGAGGTCGGCTCGTCGAACAGGACGAGCTCGGGCTCGTTCATGAGCGCCCGGCCGATCGCGACGCGCTGGCGCTCCCCGCCCGAGAGCTGTCCCGGCAGGTTCCCCATCCGGTGCGCGAGACCGAGCTCCTCGAGGAGACGCTCCGCCCGGGCCCTCGCGTGACGTCGGTCGGTCCCGGCGATCTCGGCCACGATGAGCAGGTTCTCGAGGGCGGTGAGGAAGGGGACGAGGTTCGCGCCCTGGAAGACGAACCCGATGAACTCCCGCCGGAACCGGGTCAGCTCCTTGCGGTCGTACTCGTGGATCGGATGCGGGCCCACCCACACCTCGCCCTCGGTCGGTGACAGCAGACCCCCGACGATCGAGAGCAGGGTCGTCTTCCCGGAGCCCGAGGGGCCGACGAGGGCCACCATCTCGTCGTCACCCACGGTGAGCGTCGCGTGGTCCAGGGCGACCACGGACTGCTCCCCGCTCCCGTACACCTTGCGAACATCGCGCATCCGGAGCGCTGGCATCCTCATGCACCTCCCACCGCGGATGCCGGATCGATCCGCAGGATCCGACGGAACGACACGGCGCTGCCCACCGCCGCGGTCACGAGCAGGCCGAGCGCCGTCACGAGCGCCCGCCGCCCCGAGAGCGCGACGGGGATCTCCTCCGGGATGAGCCGCACGAGCGCGAGGGAGCCCAGGCCTCCCACCACGAACGCGCCGGCGGCAACGAGCAGGGCTTGGGTGAGCACCGCCGAGAACAGCTGGCGCGAGGAGGCACCGAGCGCCTTCAGCATCCCGAACAGGCCGACCCGCTCGAGCACCACGAGTGAGAAGAACAGCGCCACGACGACGCCGGCGACCACGAACGTCACCGAGATGATCTGGGTGAACGTCGCCGACTGCGCCTCGACCCCCGGGAGCCCCAGCACCGCCTCCGGGATCGTCTGGACCACGAGCCCTGGGACGGTCCGCTCGATCCGGGCGGCGAGGTCGGAGGGATCACCCCCTCCCCACGCGAGGACGGCCTGGAACACGCCCTTCGGCAAGGCCGCGTCCGGGCGAGCCGTGACGAGGATCTCGTGCCACGTGTCGGGGTGGACCCAGAGCGCGGGCTGCGTGAGGTACCGCGTGTCCTCGACCCAGCCAACCACCTCCACCGGGACCTCCGCGGGCCCCACCACGATCTCGTCGCCGATCCGCACCCCCTCGGCCTCCAGCGCACGGTCCGCGTAGGCGGCTCCCGGGAGCGGGGGGTCGGGCACGCGCCGGTTGGCGTCCTCGTACCCGAACACCGCGAGATCGAGCGTCCCGGTGCGCCCCGGCACGCGCCCGCCGATCAGCACGAGGCCGAGGCCGGATACCCGCTCCACGCCTGGGATCGAGGCGATCGCCCGTCGGATGGGCTCCTCCACGCGGGATCGCAGGAGGGAGCCTCGGCTCGTTTCCGAGTACGCGATCACGGATGCCGACTGGGCCCGGTACGCGCCCGTGGACGCGTCGTAGAGCCCGTCGAGCAGTCCACCCAGGAGGAGCAGGAGCAGGACGATGAACGTGAGCATGGCCCCGGCCGCGATGAACCGGCTGGGGCGTCGCACGAGCTCCCGCCAGCCGAGCCTCATACGAGCCCACCCCCGGTCGGCCGGGAGGTCGCCGCGAACGGGTCGATGGCGAGGACCCGTCGGATCGCGACGAGCGAGGCGAGGAGCGCGAGGGCGAGCACGGTCCCACCCGTCCTGGCGATGAGCGCGGGATCGGCCCGGATCGGGAACTCCTCGCCCGAGACCGCTGCGGCGAAGGCGAGGAGGACGGCGGCCACCGCCACGCCGACGATCGTGACGAGCGTCACCTGGAGCGCGAGGCTCCGGAGGAGGTACCCGCCCGAGGCGCCGACCGCTCGCAGCAAGGTGAGGGCCTGGATCTTCTGGACCGTGAGGATCACGAAGAAGAACCCGGTCACGATGGCGATCGCGATGAAGGCGAGCCCGAGGATCACCGCGAAGGAGGACCTGACCGCGGAGACCCCTGGCAGGGACTCCACCGCGGTCGCGAGATCGAGCGCCTCGACACCGTCCACCGACCGGTCGATGCGCTCGGCGAGGACGCGCGGGTCCAGCCCGGCCTGGCCGTGCACCGCGATGAGCGAGGGCAGCACGGCGCGCGCGTCCGGGTTCGCGGCGCGCACCGCGGCCTCGTAGGTCTCGTAGGGGACCGAGAGGGTGGGCAGGACCGAGAACCGGGCGTCCTCGGCGAGCCCGACGACGCGGATGGGGAGCCCCCCGGGCGCGACCTCCACCACGTCGCCGATCCCGAAGCCGCTGTCCGCATCCACGGCGCTCGCAACCGCCTCGCCCGCGGATCGGGGCAGCCGTCCCGCCACGAGCCCGGTGGGGGCCCCGGGGGCCCCGAGGACGTACCCGAACAGGACCGCGTCCTTCAGCTCGCCGCCGGTCCGTACGGTGAAGGTGCCCTCGGCGAGGGGGGCCGCCTCCAGCACGCCGGGTACCTGTCGGATCTCCTCGAGCGTACCCGGGGGGATCACGCTCCCCTCCACGTTGCGCCGAGCGTCCCGGTTGTACACGAGGACGTCCGCGGCCCGCTGCTCGAGCCCGCCGGTGAAGAAGCCGAGGAGCGTCCCCGCGAGCGTCTGCTGGAACACGATGAGGAACACGAGCAACGCGACCGCCCCCGTGAGCAGCGCGAACCGCAGCCGCGCCCGCCGGATCTCCGCGATCGCGAGCCTCACCGGAGCTCAGCCTCCTTCCCCATCTCCCTCCAACCTCGGCCCTTCTCCTCGGTGATCTTCCCTCTCGACCACCGCACCGGAGGGCTTGCATATGTTATCAGCAGAACCGATGCATCTATGCATGGGCTGGCCTATCATGGTGTCGTGGACCACCCGGAGGGGCTCACCATCGCGGCCGTCTCCGCGGAGCTCGGGGTGCCGGTGCCGACCATCCGGTCGTGGGAGCGCCGGTACGGCTTCCCCTCCCCCGCCCGGACCCCGGGTCGACACCGGCGCTACTCGAGGCGTGAGGTCGCCCTGCTCCGCGCGCTCCGGGACGAGATCGCCCACGGGTTCCCCGCACGCGAGGCGGTCCGCCGCGTGCTCGAGCGCACGGGGCGCGCGCCGGGTCCGGCGGCCGACCTGGTGGCGGACGTCGTGGAGGCGGCGAACCGCCTCGACCCCACGGGTCTGCGGGCCGCCCTCGATGCCGCGACGCTCACCCTCGGTGTCGAGCCGGCCATCCGCGACGTCGCGCTACCCGCGATGCGAGAGATCGGTCACCGGTGGGCGACGGGCCGCTGCGACGTCGCCCAGGAGCACCTCGCCTCCGAAGGGGTCCGCGGCTGGCTGGCGCGCATGCTCGCGCTCGCGCCGGAGCCGTTCCGGCTCGGTCCGGTCCTCCTCGCCGCGGGCCCGAAGGAGCTCCACACGATCGGCCTCGAGGCCTTCGCCGTGATCCTCGCGCGCCGCGGCTGGCCGGTGCGCGTCCTCGGCTCGCTACCTGCCGCGGCCCTCGTCGCCGCGGCCCGTCGGACCCGCGCCGTGGCGGTCGTCGTCACCTGCCACCGAGCGGTCACGCGCCGGTCCGCGGTCGAGGCGATCGCCGCCGCCGCGGAGATCCCCGGCGTGACGGTCTTCTACGGAGGAGCCGGGTTCTCCGCGCCGAGCAGGCGGAGGGACGTGCCCGGCACCTACCTGGGCGAGGACCTCGTCGAGGCCGGCGAGGTGCTGGAGCGCTCCGTGCTGAGGAGCGGAACCGCGCCGAGCCGCTCCGTCACGTAGCGGCGGATGTCGAGGGCGAGGTCCTCCATCGGCGCGTAGAAGCCGACGTCGAAGGCGCGCGAGCCCATCCCGTCCTGGACGGCCTCGCAGATCCGCCAGTCCTGCCGGTTCACCAGGTCCCAGAAGCCCACGGCGTCGGAGGGGTCGAAGGTGGGGCGGGCGATCTCCTCCGGGTGGAAGAGGAAGTCGCACTCGATCCGGGTCCGGTCGCAGGCGAGCGGTCGGAGACGGAACGCCGCCACGTGGTCGGCCGAGCAGCTCAGCATGAGGTTCGGGTACGCGAGCTCGCCCTTGTGGCGCGTGCGCTCCTCCTCGGTGAGGCCGGGGAAGGGCGCCCGGTCCGTGGTCCCCGAGAACGTGAAGGTCGTCGCCCCCTCCCGGTGGGGCACCCCGTGCTCCCAGTCGAGGTCCCGCCCTCCGCGCTCCTTGAAGGCGGGGACGAGCTCGCAGAGCTCGGGGTGGACGGGCCCGCAGTGGTAGCACTCGTTGTAGTTCTCGACGATCACCTTCCAGTTGGCCCGCACCTCGTAGACGATCCGGCGGGCCGTCCGAAGCTCCCCGAGGGGGTAGTTGCGCAGGCGCTCGGGGATGGGCCCGAGCTGCACTTCGAGCGGCCGAGCCTCCTCCGGGGTGAGGTGGACGAAGACGAACCCGCCCCAGGTCGCCACCCCGACGCGGTGGAGCCCCAGGTCCTCGCGGCGGAGCCCGTCCTCCTCCGTGAGGTAGGGCGCCGCGCGGAGCTCCCCCGTGAGCGCGTAGGTCCACGCGTGGTAGGGGCACACGATGGAGCCGCGGAACCTGCCGGCCGGGACGGCCTCGGTCTCGGCCCGCGGGTCCGTCTCGAGGACGAGGCGCGAGCCCCGGTGGCGGCACACGTCGTGGTGGGCCGCGAGCCCGCCCTCGCGGGTGCGCACGACGATCACGCGCTCGCCCACGACGTCGGCGAGGATGAACTCACCCGGCCGGGGGATCGCCTCCTCGCGCCCCACGCAGAACCACTCGCGGGCGAAGATCCGCTCCCGCTCGAGCTCGAAGAACGCCGGATCCCGGTAGGCCCGGGCCGGCAGGGTCCGCTCCATGCCCAGGGTCCCACCCCCTCGATCGGGCTCAGCCTGACCGCCGGTCAGGTCGGTGACCGGCTCTCGGCGCCACTATGTAGCACGAACGGAGCGGGGAGCCCACGCTTATGCTCGACCGACGGTCACGTCCGACGGCCCGGTCCGCCGCCAGGCGGGAGGCCATCGTGGAGACCGCCATGCGCCACTTCGCCGAGCGCGGCTACCAGGGGGCGCGCGTGGAGGACCTCGCGGCGGAGCTGGGGATCGCCAAGGGCTCCATCTTCCAGCACTTCGGCAGCAAGGCGGGGCTGTTCCTCGCCGCCTACCGCAAGGCCGTCTCCATGCTCCCCGCCTGGCTCGACGCGCCCGAGGAGGTCCGCGACCGCGGGTTCTGGGCCACCCTCGTCTACTGGCTCGAACGCACCGAGCACCTCGTCCAGGAGGACTGGGTGCCCTACCGCGTCACGCTCATCGGCAACTACGGCACGGACCTCGAGCTGAAGCGGGAGATCAACCGGTTCCTCGTGAGCGAGGACCCCTACGGCACGCTCGAGTTCGTGGAGTTCGGCATCCGCCGGGGCGAGGTCCGCGGGGACCTGGACGTGGAGATCGCCGCCTCCCTCATCGACTGGGTGGCCGAGCGGCTCCAGGACGCCCTCGTCACCGCCGAGCTCGACCCGGGTCTGTTCCACCGCCACGCGGCCGAGCGCCGGGCGGCGCGGATCGAGGGCTTCGTGGAGCTCCTCCGCCGGGCGATCGGGGTCCCCGAGCCCACGACGCCCTAGGGTCCCGCACCGAGGCGCCCCCCGGGGAGGTCCCGGGGTTCCAGGGACGCATCCCCCATGGCGCGCCGCCGGCCGCCTGGTCTGCTCCCTGGTGGAGGTCACCGGTGTCGACGTCCCTGCGCGCCGATCGCGTGTTCGAGCCCTCGACCGACTTCCCGACCCTCGAGGACGAGGCCCCCTGCCCCCGGGCGCGCCGATGGACCCTCGCGCTCGTCGCGGGGGGCGCCCTCCTCGTGGGGCTCGGCCTCGGGGTATCGCTCGGCCGGGCGCTCGCCGGGCTCTAGCCCTCCCGCGGGCCGTTCGCGCCGTTGCGCCGGATCGCGGCGAGGGCGTCCTCGAGCGTGACCTTCCGGCGCCGGTAGTTCCGCAGGGCGAACCGGTCGCAGGTCGTCTCGGCCGAGACACCCCACCCGTGGTGCCGCTCCAGGTACCAGTGCATCCACTCGTGGAGGTAGAGGAAGCGCAGGACCTCCCGGGGGGTTCGGAACGTGACCCCCTCGGTGAGCCAGATGAAGCGCATGGAGCGACCCGGGCGCCGCCTGGCCGCGTAGGCCACGACCTCGCCGAACGGGAAGAAGGGCTCCGGGAGCTGGAGGACGATGGTCCGGTCCTCGAAGCGCGTCTCCGCCGCGAGGTGCGGCCGGTGGCGGTAGCGCAGCGGCTTGACGAGGACGCGGAACCCGCGCGCGGGCGGGAGACCGTCCAGCATCCGCCGGACGGTCTCGGTGGGCAACCGCTCGAGCTGAGAGGTGATACGCACGGCGCACAGGGTACCGACGGTTGTCGCCTCGTCGTCCCACCCGTACCGTAGATGCATCCGGCGACGCCCGGGACAGCCAACCGAGCGGATCACCGTGGGCGGGGCCAGACAGGAAGGACGGTCGGAGGGCCCCCGCCCCCTGGGGCCGGGTGCGCAACACCCACCTCCGACCCCCCTCGTCATGGCGGCGTTCCGGGCGAGCCCCGATCCCATCCTGCTCACGCACGTCCCCGACCACGAGGTGGTCGAGGCGAGCGACAGCCTCCTCGAGCTCCTC
>FWWL01004713.1_pt1 | contig 22447 bp, 21 predicted proteins | sample 2228331 | NCBI WGS metagenome assembly FWWL01 (sample SAMEA103939775, study PRJEB20133) | metagenome | reverse complement strand
GGTGAGGACTTCGGCGTTGCTGATACGGCATCGGGGGTTTTGGGGGACTTGGAGGGCTTTGAGCAGGTCGTCGGCGATGCAGTATACTAAGAGGGCGAGGTCTTCGAGTGGAAGACCTGCGTTGTCAGTTGAGGTGGTTTGGGTGTTTGTTTTCATAGGAATAGACTACCTCAGGAGGCTTTTTCAGCAGGAACGACAGGAAAGTTGGGTAGTTTTTAACCCTCCTATGAGGGATGGAAAGCCCTCATCCCCTGTGTTCCCCTCTCTCAGTGGGAGAGTGGAGGAGCCCCTTCGCTTCGCTCAGGGTGACGAACAGGGGCGTCGGATGACGAGTCGGCAGGTGTAGGGCAAGGCGAACAGTGGGGGCGCAACAGAAGAGTTGGATCATAGAGGATTTTGGGAGTGAAAAAGCCCAAAGTCGGGTACATTTCCGCCTCTGGGTGTATTATCACTAATAGCGAGGTGAAACCATGAGACTCAGAGGATTGCAGTTCGGGATTGTTGTGTGTACGCTGTTAGCAGCGAGCCTGCCGTTAGAAGCTCAGTGGTCTACTTGCTGTTCGAGAACTGTGCGGAAGGATTTTCGGATTAATGTTCCTGGAGGCAACATCACGATGGTATGGAATTGGAATTTGATTGCCCAAGCTATGCCATGTACTACTCCTTTTTGGCTTTGCTTTTCGTTTCCTAACACGAACTTCGGCTCCACCGTGGTTAGTTTTCCATTCTCCAATCAACAAACGGCATTCAAATCCGTTACCAACGCTGTAAGTTAACCCAACTTTCCTGTCAGTACCGATGAGCATGTTACGATAAGTTGGAGGGTAATACTTACCCAACTTTCCTGTGCCCCCTCTCTCGTCATTCTGAGCCGAAGGCGAAGAATCTCGACAGGGGCGACATAGAGACCCTTCGCTTCGCTCAGGGTGACAGATGGGGGGAGCGGTTTCGCCTTAGTACACCTTCTCTCTATGGCACTCCCATCGGTATCGACAGGAAAGTTGGGTTAAAAACTCTGCCCACTGCCCACTACCCCCAAATCCCCACCCCCCATTCCTGATAAGGGTACATAAGATGGGTTCATTTTCGGGAGCGAACCCCTATTTTTCCGTAAGGGTTTCACCCCCCTCCTATAGGTTCCCCCCGCTCGCGGGGAGAACCACTCACTTTTTTTCGGTTCCCCCCGTTGACGGGGGGAACCTTAAGGAGAGGGGGACTAACACCCAGCACCAAAGTTGAACAACACGATGAGCAAGTCCGCATCGTCGACCACGCCGTCGCGGTTCACATCCTCTGGGAGACCCGAGCCACTACTGCCAAAGGCGAACAGCACCGCCAGCAAGTCGGCATCGTCCACACAGCCATCGCCGTTCACATCGCCCTCAGGTCCTGCTGGGCAGACCTCCACCTCCACATACTGCTGACCAGGCACATAGTCCTCGTTGCTGAAGTCGAAGGGGAACATATCGAACGGTGGGCCAGGACAGCGTGCCCACGCAGGGTTCGAGAGTTGTCGGGATGGGTCGCCCACATTCAGCCCAGGGAGGCTTTGATTCGACAGGTAGGTTCCGCGGCACGAGTCTCCGAGGTCTGCACCGCCCGTGAGCATCACCAGAATGCGGATGGAACCTTGCGGGTTGCCCAGCGCGCTGAGCGGGATTGCCAGCTCCATCCCCGTAGTGGCAGTGGCAGGGTCGCCAATATTAAGGGGGTCGCTGGTCACGCCCTGCACATTCGAGTTATCGAATGCCACGCTCAGCCCGATGCTGTTATCGCCTCCACTGGGCGTGTTCGCACCCGTGCCCACCGACACTGCACCCACATAAGTGGACGCGTTCGCCAACAGGTCGTGAAAGTCGATGTAGATGTTGTCGTTGCCCTGACCATCGTCGTAGCGGTTGACCCCTATCGCATAGTCGGGGCGATGCTCGAAGATGACCCCACTCATACCCTGCATCGAACAGTTGATACAGTCCGTGGTCAGGTTGAAGGTGTTGCTATCGCTACGCCCAGTGTCGATATAGAAGTGGTACGAGTTGCCGTTGCCTTCCAAGTTGCCCGTCACACCGATGTAGAGCACGCCGTTGATACAGCGGATAAAGAGCTGGTTGAGTTCCGAACCCCAGTTGTGGGTCTCCAATCGGTCACCAAAGCCCGTGTAGTTGGTCTGCGAGGCGAGGGGAGTGCCGAACTCGGCGGGAATATCGCGTCCATCAATCGTTGGCTGGGCAGATGCAACTGCTCCAGCAAGCGCCAAAACCGTTATCAGCATCGATCGCTTCATCATCGATTACCTCCTTTCCCCATATGGGGGACACTCTATTATACCCCATTTTGAGAAATCGTATTCTCGCTGTCGGGAACTGGGAAATATGGGGCAGTGGGCAATCGGATAGCCTACTCCCCACTCCCCATTCCCCTAATATCCCTCATGCCCTGCGGTCGCACAGCGCACCTGCCCTGTAGTCGGGTCGTACCGATAGGGTTGCCCAGAAACAGGACAGCGCACCATCTCAGCGGGCAGGCGCAACGCTTCCAACGAAGGGGGTGGGCTCTCCTCCCCCATCTGGTACATCTGAATCCCCGCTCGGATTTGGCTTAGGTTGTTCCGACACTCCACGCTCTCTGCCTGCTGGCGCAGTTCGCTGGGACGCGTGGCGGGCACAGGCGCCCCGCCCGAAGCCTCCCGCGCCCCGACCCCGTAGGTGAGCCACACCCATACCAACACCGCCACAATCGCAACCGAAACCAGCACGCCCACTAATCGCATGACACTTATTCTACCCCGAATTTGCATGAAAACTGGTAATTTCGCTGTCCTCAACCCCCAAAAGGCTGGATTATAATTGAAGTGCTGTCCGATTTTGGGCACTTTTTTGAGTCTTAAGAGTCGGAACCCCCAGCAATGGGGTGGCAAGCGGAGGAGAAGCTCCCGCGCGCCAGAAGAAAACTCTAAAGGCTCAGGCAGTGTGGTCATTTCCCAGGACGCTCCGAACACCGAGACAGCACAAAAAAACTCTTAGAGAGGAGGTTCTATGATGAAGCGATTAGTGGCTTTGATGAGTGTAGCGTGCTTGGTTGCGCTCAATGCGCAAGCCAGTATCGTCGACTACGATGCAGACCCAGGCGCGGGTTATCAGTCATACTTCAACTCTCAAACCCACCTGACCTTGGATGATGTGAACCGCGCCTCGACCTTGCCCATCAAGCAGATTAACATCCTTATCTTCAACAACAGCGCGGCAGCAGCAAATGTGGATGCATTCGTCTATGCTGCCGATCCCAATAGCGGAGGAGTCGGCAACCTCTTAGGAAGTGTAACCTTCACAGAGGTTCCTGCTGGGTTAGTTCAGCTTCAAATCAGTGGAGGTCCCAACTTTGCAGCGGGCATTCAGAACCTCTGGATTGGCGTGCGCCCATCAGCCAATAATGTGGGCATGGTACTCAATCCCACACCGAACCAGCCTGGACCTGGCACGAGCGCGAATGTTTTCGCCTGGGACCCGAACGGTAATGGCAGCATCGATGACAACGAATACTTCTGGTTTGGCGGAAGTCCCTATGCCCAGTTCGCCATCGAGGTGCTGGTTCCCGAGCCAGCCAGCATGATTGCGCTGGGCACGGGTCTGGCGGGGCTGTTGGCTCTGCGCCGGCGCAAGAAGTAAGGGCTTGTGCCCTCACCCCTTCTATCCCCCTTTCCCGAACCTGAGGAGAGGGGGATGTTTTTGTTTGGGTCAGTCGGCAGTGGGCAATCGGATAACCTTCCCCTATGATGAGCCCCCTCGCCTTTAGCTCGGGGTGATAAAAGGGGCGCTTCGATCAGTCAAAGAGCTTTCTATTGCCGATTGCCCACTGACCCATTCCCCCTATACCCCTCATGCCCTGCCATTGCCCAACGCACCCGAAGGATTTGGTAGTGCTGTTTTGCTACCATTCATCCCAATAGCGTCGCTGGTGTCTCAGAAGCCGACGCCCTCCCATCATCCGTATAGTGAGATAGCCTGCGATAAAACCCCCAATATGGGCAAGGTAGGCTACCCCCGGATTGTATGCAATGAACTGCATCACGAACCAGAAAGTAAGAAAGAAAATCGCAGGTACTTCCACAAAGGTAATCACAAAGAACCATAAAACGCAATCAATACGCGCGTGGGGATAAAGCAGAAGATACGCTCCCATCACGCCTGCAATCGCGCCGCTTGCCCCCACCAGGGGAATGGGTGAACCCCAGTGAAACAGCACATGCGACCACGCTGCGATAAACCCCCACACCAAATAGAGCAGAAGATACCGAAAGTGTCCCAGCGCATCCTCCACATTGTTCCCGAAAATCCAAAGCGACCACATGTTGCCCAGAATGTGCCAAAAGTTGCCGTGCAGAAACATCGAGGTGAAAACCGTTAGCAAGGGTGGCACAACTGGCTCTACGCGTATCCCGTATGCTTGCAACTGCATCTTTTGCCAAAACGTAATCTCAGTGCCCGTTAGCTCAGCGGGAATCGCCGAGTAGTACCGAGTGATATTCGGGTCTATCTCCTGAAAAATGAAGACCACGATGTTAACCCCTATCAGTCCCAGAGTCACGAACGGGAACCGATGGCTCGGGTTATGGTCGCGTATCGGTATCAGCATGCCAAACTCCCTTAGGGCTACATTTTACCCTGAACTGTTCTCTTTGCGATAGCGCTCGATGATAGCGTCGATTTCGGGCTGTTTGCGGAATGCATTCAGCGCCTGCATGAGCTCAGAAGGGAGTCGCATCCGTTGTGCCGAGCGGTAGACCATCTGCAAACCTGTAAGCAGTTCCCCTGCCGACTGGGTGTCATACTCATAGGCAGGCTCAGGTGGTGCTAAGAGCCGTTCGCGGATACGCGCCCGTATGGCGTTCATATCCACCAATCTGCCCGGACAGGTTTTGGTGGTGGGGTAGCGCGCCAGTCCACGACGCACCAGCTCGTTCACTTCTCGGTGTCCCATCACAATAAGCCCATCGGGTTCCTGAAGGAACTTGTCCACCAGCCCGTACTGCTTCAGCATCTCGATGGTGTGGCGAATCCCGCTCTCCAACTGTGCTGGAGTCAACGGGGCAATATCGCCATGCCCTGAGAAGCAGATATGGTAAGTCGTCGCGTTGATACCGAGCACGCCTGCAGGCACTTTGCGCGGGTCGCGCCCTTTCTCGATCGTGCCATCGAACCGAATCACCACATTGTAGCCGATTTCGCTCCAACCCCGTTCCCGATGCCAGCGGTCAATCTGCTCGGCGGTGGTATCAAACACCTGCCCATCCCGCCCATGACCTGCAGTATGCCACACAATCCGCTCCACCTTGCGCGCCATCACACTCCCTCCTCTCAATAGGGATTCCGCAAGGGAAATGGCGTCAACTCTGTTCGAGGATGTTCGAAAAATCGATTCGTAGCACGGGCATCCTGCCCTCAAGACCAACCGTATCACGGGCGTCTCGCCCGTGCCCCCTACCGTCACCCCGAGCCGAAGGCGAGGGGTCTAATGAGATTCCTCGCTCCGCTCGGAATGACAGGGGGTGGCTTGGAATGACGGGGGTGAGGTGCTCACGCCACGAGACACAGGAGTATGGGCATTCCGCTTGCGTGCTGAAAGGGCAAGATGCCCAAGCCACCTGTAGCACGGGCATTCTGCCCATTAGCCAAATGGGCAAGATGCCCAAGCCACTTTTTCGAACACCCTTACTCTATTCTCGCAAAATTGCAATTGTGATGAGGTATAATTGGAATTACCGTGAAGCCCCAGAAGTTTCGGAGGTGAAACACCTTATCGTGTGGACACTCGCACGAGCAGTGGCACTTGGGTGGTGTGGGTGGCTATGGCATACCCAGCTCCAAAATCCGCTGATTGCCGTTCTCATAGGGGGTTTAGTGGCGGGGTGGGTGGCTTTGTGGTTCTTGGAGCGTCGATATGAGGCTTCCGCTCCGCTGTCTCTGCTTACCTTTGGCTATGACCTCGTACTAATGGGAGCGCTTTATTACCCCTTTCGTGCCCCTACCTTGCTCGCTTGGCTGTTTGCCCTTCCGATTGTCCCGCTTGCTAAGAACATCGGTCCATCGGGAGGGGTGGTAGGCGCGGTCGTTGCTCCATTTGCGCTCTGGCTTGCAGACCTTCGCCCCATCCCAGAGCTGTGGTGGGGTATAGCCCAACTAATGGCAATCGGATTGATGCTGGCGTTGGTATCTCAGCACCCGACCTCAGCACCACCGCCCGAAACCCTCGAACGGTTGGCAACCCTACTGGAACAGACCGAGAGTGCTAACCGCCGATTGCGCAGTAGCTACCGCGAGCTGGCGCACCACTACCGAACCCTGCAAGAGAACTTGGAGACCACTCGCGATGCGCTGGAACTGTTGAACCTTCTGCGTCAGGCAGATAGCCCTCGCAAGGCGTACGAGCTTCTGCTCAGTCGCCTTTGCAGCCGATTTGGCGCATCGGGAGCTGCGCTCTATCTCACAGACCCTACAGGGCTACGGCTTACCGTGGCGATGGGCGTGGGGACTTTGGCAAACCTTGCAGGTACGCTCGAGCCCAACCCCCGCCAACTTCCTTTACGCCAGCAAGTGGCACGACAGGTAGCAGAACATCTCAAGGATTCGGTAATCCATGGAGAGGAGTTTCCTACCTACGCTCACCGTTTTGCCACGCCTCACCTACTCTCCCTGCCCTTGCGTGCAGAGGAAAGGCTCTTAGGGGTATTGGTGTTGGTTACTTCGGACCCCGATGGGTTCTCCTACGAAGCCCAACATCGCCTTGAAACGCTTCTGCCTCATCTGATAGCGTTCCTGCGACTTTACGAGCAGATGCATCTGCTTAGCACACGCTTGCAAGAGAATCAACTCCTGAGCGACCTCGATAGCCTACTCTTCTCCTCCAACCTGCTGGATGAAATCCCCCAGCGCGCCCTGCAGATTTTGCAACCTGTGTACGAGTTTCAGTATGCCCAGTTCTGGCTGGTGCGTACCGATAAACCCGAACTGGTTGCCCAACTGGGACCGCCTGTAGAGCTCATCTCGGCGTTGCGGTTTGGGGACAAGTGTGGGTTCGAGGGATGGCAAACCCAACGGTTTCAACCGTTGCTAATTACAGACGCCGAGCAATCACCTTTGGTGGAGGAAAAATCTGCCATCCATCCCCTTCGGTCGCTCTTGTTGGTACCGCTTCACAGTGGAATGCGCCTGACGGGGGCACTTGTGCTGGGGCATTCGCAACCAGGCTTTTTCCACGAGGCACATCTGGAATCGCTTCAGCTGGTGGCGGGGCATCTTGCGCTCGTGTATGAGCGGGCAAAGCTCCTCACCCACCTCGAACGGCTTGCCATCACCGATGGACTTACAGGACTCTACAACTACCGCTACTTCCAAGAGCGGTTCAAAGAGGAAGTGCGCCTCACCCGACGCTACCAACACCCCCTTGCCCTAATGCTCATCGACCTCGACAATTTCAAGCGCATCAACGATGAGTATGGACACTTAGAGGGAGATTACCTTCTGGTTCAAGTGGCGGAACTGCTTCAAAGCACGCTGCGTAGCACTGAGCTGATTGCGCGCTACGGCGGGGACGAATTTGTGGTGCTGTTGCCCTCCACCAATTTGCAGGGAGCCATCACCGCTGGAGAACGGCTATTGAAAGCCTGCTCACAAGCGCGATTCTCCACCACACTGGGACATCCAACTATCCAGATTACCTGCAGTATTGGCGTCGCAGCGTATCCCGAAACCACCGATGACCCCGCAAAACTACTGGAATTCGCCGATTCCGCCCTCGAGAAAGCAAAGCGCAACGGCAGGAATCAGCTCGCATCGGTCGAAAATCTCGTATAAATCCGAGCATCACCTGAAGGCACTTTAGAGCATAATAAAGTGTGCCTTCAGGAAATGGAGAGAGCCATGAAAGTGCCAAGTCTGGAACAGGCGGAACGGTGCGTTCGCAGAGGACGCTATAAGCGAGCGATCCAAATTCTTCAGCATGTCCTTTCACAGGGGCATTCTTCAGCAGAGTGCTACCTCCGACTGGCGGAGCTCTATCGCCTTGAGGGCAACTGGCGTCAAGCAATCGCTGTGCTACGCACAGCACTCTATCAAGTTCAAGACACCACTTCCGTACGGGAGCGCCTCGTTGAGATACTCCTCGAAAATGGCAACTATGCAGAGGCTATCGCAGAATGCGAAGCATGGATACAGGAATCTCCCGACCACCCTATACCCCTTGAGCATCTTCTGGAAGCGTATTGGCACAAGATGGACTACGACCACGCGTTGGAGGTGGCAAACCGACTCGTGAACCTCCAACCTCAGTCTCACGATTATCGCCTTCAGCGTGCCTCGCTTCTTGACCAACTTGGGCGAATCCAAGACGCCATCGAAGACTACCAGCACCTTGCTTGGAACGAAAGTGTGCCCGCCGATGTGATGCTTTTGGCTCAACTGGAGTTAGAACGGCTCGATGCCGACCAGTTCGACATGCTGATCCCCCTCCTGGTGGAAGACCCCATATTCCGCCTTAAGTTCCTACGCAACCCGTCATCGGCAGTGCAAGAGCGGGGCTTTCGGTTCAGCCCGTTCGGGGAAATGCTCCTTGACCAGCTGATTGCTAACCTACGGCAGATCCCCCTCCTTTCGAAGCCATATGCCTACTATTGCTGAGGTGCTTGCGCCTATCCGTTCCGCTTTAGGGAAGCGAACGCTTGTGATGGGCATCCTCAACCTCACGCCCGATAGCTTCTACGATGGCGGGCGCTACACCGACCTCGATTGCGCCCTTGCACGCGCTGAACAGATGCTCAGTGAAGGAGCCGATATTCTGGATATCGGAGGTGAATCCACCCGCCCCGGCTCGGACCCTGTGCCCCTTGAGGAAGAGATTCGACGCGTGGTGCCCGTTATCGAGGCGATTGCTAACCGTTATCCCCAAGCCGTTCTCTCGGTCGATACCACCAAAAGCAGGGTGGCGCGCCTTGCCCTCCAAGCAGGCGCATGCATCGTCAACGACATCAGCGGAATGACCTTCGACCCCGAAATGCCCTCCGTTGTCGCCGAGTCGGGTGCGCTGGTGGTGCTGATGCACATCAAGGGCACGCCCAAAACGATGCAACAGAACCCCACTTATGACGATGTCGTTGCCGAGGTCTGCAACACCCTCAAAGCCCATGCCCAGCGCGCCCTTCAAGCGGGCATTCCCTACGAAAATATCTGGCTTGACCCTGGCATCGGATTCGGCAAGACCGTCGAACACAATCTGCAACTGCTAAGAAACTTGCCAACCCTCAAAGCGTTGGGCTACCCCGTGCTGGTGGGCACTTCGCGCAAGTCGTTTATTGGGCATCTACTGGGAGGTTTGCCCCCTGAGGAGCGTTTGGAAGGCACTTTGGCAACGCTTGCTTTGAGTGTGGCATGGGGAGCCGATGTGGTGCGCGTGCATGATGTACTGCCCGCTGTGCGCACGGTGCGCCTCGCCGATGCCCTCTGCAGACACGCTTAGAGGGTTTTTGCTCTCGGTAGAGAATACAAAACCTATGAGTAGGTTCAAAATCGGGATTAATCGGTGGACGATGCCCAGTCAGTGGGATGTGCGCACTTGCCTACGGGTCGCCAAAGAGTCGGGGTTCGACTCCATCGAGTTCAATATGGACATGGACGGTGCTCTCAACCCCAAGACCACCGACTCGGATGCCCAAGCGATTCGCCGAATGGCAGACGAAATCGGTATCGAGCTGAGTTCGCTCTCCACAGGAGTCTACTGGAGCGTTCCCTTCACCCATCCCGACCCCGCTGTGCGCGCCCAAGCGATAGAGTTGTGCCGACAGCAACTCCGTCTGGCACAGGCACTGGGCGTGGATGCGATTCTGGTCGTGCCCGGTGTGGTGACTGCCGAAGTCGCTTACGACTCTGCCTACGAGCGTGCTCAAGAAGCCCTCAAGACCCTTGCCGAAGAGGCAGAACGGCGCAAAGTAGCGATAGCGGTCGAGAATGTGTGGAACAAGTTCCTGCTCAGCCCGTTGGAGATGGCACGCTTCATCGATGAAATCGGCAGCGAATGGGTGAGATGCTATTTTGATGCAGGCAACATCTTAGCCTACGGCTTTCCCCAGCACTGGATAAAAATCTTGGGGGCGCGCATCCGTCGCGTGCATGTCAAAGACTTCCGCAACGACATCGGCAACATTCAAGGGTTTACGAACCCGCTTCAAGGCGATGTGCCGTGGGTGGAGGTGCGCTCGGCTTTAGAAGCGATTGGCTACAACGGCTATATCACAGCCGAGGTAAGCGGATACCGCGCCTTCCCTGAACTGGGTCTGCGCCATATTGCCGACGCCCTGCGTGTGGTGTTCCAGTCGTAAGGCACTATGGGGGAGCAGACACTTCACATACGCTTAGGCTAAATAAAACTCTACTTTGCCGTCGCCCCTTCTCTCGTCATTCTGAGCCGAAGGCGAAAGAGTCTTCACTGCGTTCAGGATGACAGAGACCCTTCGCTCTGCTCAGGGTGACGGAATGGGAGGCTATTCCGAGACCTTCTCTCGTCATTCTGAGCCGAAGGCGAAAGAGCCTTCACTGCGTTCAGGATGACAGAGACCCTTCGCTTCGCTCAGGGTGACGAAGGCATGCAGGGCGACGAAAGCATGCGCTGTTTCGCCTTCGCACACACTCCCTCTATGGCATACTCATCAGTTTCGACAGAAAAGTTGGGCTAAATAAAAACTTTCGTTCTGCCTCAGATTTGTCGTTGGGTGAAGCGAATTATCTGCCCATAAGGCACTCGTTAGGCAGATAAGAGCCTTCACCCCTTCACCACTCCGATGGGGCGCATTTTGGCGACCTTGCGAGAGATGCCTGCGTTATGCACAACCTCCACGACATCAGCAACATCCTTATAGGCATACGAGGCTTCCTCGCCCAGTGTAGCTCGGTTCTGAGCGCGTACGATAATTCCTTGCTCTTCCAGTTCTTTGGCGATATTGCGCTGTTTTGCTTCGCGGAGGGCGCCCTTTCGGCTCATCATGCGCCCTGCGCCATGGCAGGTAGTGCCGAAGGTCTGCTCCATAGCAGCTTGGGTACCGACGAGCAGGAACGAGTAGCGTCCCATATCGCCTGGGATGAGTACAGGCTGTCCCACCTCACGGTAAACTTCGGGCACTTCTGGGTGGTGAGGCGGGAAGGCACGGGTGGCACCCTTTCGATGCACGCAGACCTTCTTCACTTGACCGTTGACCACATGCTCTTCTATCTTGGCGATGTTGTGTGCCACATCATACACCTGCCGAATGCCTAACGATTCGGGTGTGCTCTTGAAGACCTTAGCGAACGCTTGGCGTACCCAGTGGGCGATTGCCTGTCGGTTGGCGAATGCGAAGTTCGCAGCGCAGTGCATGGCGCGCAGATAGGTCTGCCCTTCCTCAGACTGGATAGGGGCACAGGCGAGCTGGCGGTCGGGCAGGGAGATGCCATATTTACGGTGAGCAATCTCCATCAGGTCGAGGTGGTCTTGGCAGGTTTGGTGTCCGAACCCGCGTGAACCTGTGTGAATCATCACCGTGACCTGCCCTACTTGAGTAATGCCGAACTTCTCGGCGACTTCTGGGTCGTAGATTTCGTCCACCACTTGGATTTCGAGGAAGTGGTTGCCCCCGCCGAGAGTGCCGAGCTGGTCTTTCCCTCGCTCGATAGCTTTGTTGGTGATGACATCGGGGTCGGGCATGTCCAGACGCCCAAGCGCCTCAGTGTGGAGCACATCATCTTCCCATCCATAGCCATGCTCCACCATCCACTGGGCGCCCTTGAGCATCACTTCGCGCAGGTCTTTCGGTTTGAGTTTGATGAGTCCTTCACCGCCAAAGCCTGCTGGCACATCACGAAAGATTTGGTCTACCAGTTCTTTAAGACGGGGGCGTACCTTTTGCTCGGTGAGGTCGGTGCGAAGCAAGCGTACGCCACAGTTGATGTCGTAGCCGACCCCACCGGGCGAGATAACCCCTTCTTCCAAATCCATCGCAGCGACCCCGCCAATCGGAAAACCGTAGCCCCAGTGGATATCGGGCATAGCAAGCGATGCGACTTGAATACCTGGCAAATGGGCAACATTCGCTACCTGTTCAGGCGCTTGGTCCTGCACGATGGTCTCCAGCATCGATTTGCTGGCGTAGATAATCCCGTCCACCAGCATGCCAGGTTTGTAGTCTTTCGGGATACGCCATCGGTACTCATCAATCTGAATAAGAGATCCTTTCCATGCTTGGCTCATAGTCTCACCTCCCCAACAGAAGGCTCTCTTGCTGACGCCCTTCCTCTAAGCCTTGACGCAGGCCGCGCCCCACCACCAGCCGTTCTTGGGGAGCAATCCATTTACATCGGTGCCGACGCTTAATCTCCACCAGAACCTCCTCAACCTCACGCTCTAATAGTAGGCTCATTAGATAGTCCACCTCCTGATACGGGTAGCATACTACCTGTTCAGCATTATACCCGCACTCTAACAGTGCCTCTGCTATCTTACCCAGCGGAGCAGTTGCTATCTGCTGCTTGTGCCTTCCATCGCCCCTGTGTAATAACCCAACTTTCCTGTTGCCTCTTCTCTCGTCATTCTGTATCTTTCTCGTCATTCTGTATTTTTCTCATCATTCTGTATCTTTCTCGTCATTCTGTATCTCTCTCGTCATTCTGAGCCGAAGGCGAAGAATCTCAGACCCTTCGCTCCGCTCAGGGTGACGGAATGGGAGGCTATTCCGAGACCTTCTCTCGTCATTCTGAGCCGAAGGCGAAAGATCCTTCACGGCGTTCAGGATGACAGAGACCCTTCGCTCCGCTCAGGGTGACGAAAGTATGCAGGGTGACGAGGGCATGCACTGTGTCACCTTCACATACGCTCCCGTGTGAACAGAGGGCAGAAGGGCGCACACGAAGTACGCCCTCCCAAACCGCCTTGCCTGTAAGGGCAGACCCCTGTGTCTGCCCTTCTAAATAGAAACCAATCTCAGGCACAAGTTCGAAAAACTGTCGGGCAGTAAGCCCCCTTACTAAGGGAGAGATCAAAGGAGGATAAAAAGGAGCAAGGGATGAGAGTGTACACTGAGGGGTATACTCATAAGGGAGGCGTAAGGCGGGTGATATTCCTACGACGACTCTTTGGACGGTTTGGGCGTGACTTGGGGATTGACCTCGGCACCGCAACGACCCTTGTGCATGTGCAAGGCAAGGGGATTATGTTGCGGGAGCCGTCGGTGATAGCGATCGACCAAGACACGCGCAAGGTGCTGGCGGTGGGCGAGGAAGCAAAGCGCATGCTGGGGCGTACTCCTGCCAATATCGTGGCGGTGCGCCCCCTCAAAGATGGTGTGATTGCCGACTTCGAGCAGACCGAAAAGATGCTCCAATACTACGCCACGAAAGTCTCGCGCCATCGCTGGATACCGCCCCGAATGGTGGTGGGCATTCCGAGTGGGGTCACCGAGGTAGAACGGCGCGCCGTTCTGCAAGCGGCGATGCGTGCAGGGGCACGCGAAGCCTATGTGATTGAAGAGCCGATGGCGGCGGCGATTGGCGTGGGACTGCCCGTGGTGGAACCCACTGGCTCGATGGTGGTCGATATCGGGGGCGGTACGACGGAGGTGGCGGTCATCTCACTGGCAGGGATTGTTGCCAGTCGCTCGGTGCGCATCGCAGGCGACGAGATCGACGAAGCCATCGCTAACTATGTGCGACGCACCTACAACCTCTACATCGGTGAGCGCACTGCCGAGCAGGTGAAGATAGAAATCGGCTCTGCCTATCCGCTCGAACACGAGCTGGAGATGGAGGTCAAAGGGCGCGACCTCATCAGTGGTCTGCCCCGCAGTATTAGGATAACCTCTGAGGAGATACGCCAAGCGATTGCAGAGCCTGTGAATGCGATTGTTGAAGCGGTCAAGCAGACCCTTGAGGTGACCCCACCTGAACTTGCAGCGGACATCATGAATCAAGGTATCGTGCTGTGTGGAGGGGGTGCGCTCCTAAGAGGGCTGAACCAACTGATTCAGAAAGAAACAGGGATGCCCGTAGTGGTCGCCAGCGACCCCACCTCCTGTGTGGTGCTGGGCACGGGTAAGGTGTTGGAGGAGTTAGATTCGAACCCCCTCCTGCGCAAAGTGTTGCAAACGACCCAAGGGCGTAAGAGGTAGATGCCATGCGGCGCCATCTGTGGACGGTGGGCATACTGGCGATACTTGGCTTAGTGCTGGGTATCTACCACAATCGGCAACTCCAACAGAGTGGCGTCGACCCGCTTACGATGTTCATTCGCACGCTCCTGCTTCCGCTTCAATCGGGGGTTCACACGGTTTCCGAGGGGTTGGGCAACTACTTCAGCACGCTGGTCTCGGCTCATCAGGCGTTGGAACAGAAGAGCACTCTGCAAGAAGAGAACGCCCGTTTGCGCGCCCAAGTCGCCCAGATGTCCGAACTCACGAAAGAGCTGGAGGAGATGCGCGCCCTGTTGAAGGTGCGTCCCCAATTGCCGGGTGAGTGGGTGGGGGCGCGGGTGATAGCGCGGTATCCCCAACCGAACCAGATGACCCTGATTATCGATAAGGGCACGCGCGACAGAGTTCTGCCCGGTGTGCCTGTGGTGACGGGCAAGGGGCTGGTGGGGGTGGTGGCGCAAGCCGATGCCGATTCTGCCCTTGTGCGGATGCTCTTAGCCCCGCGCGTAGCCGTGAGCGCAAAGGTGCTAAATGCTCAAAAGGTCTCGTATGGGGTCTGCGAGGGAAAGGGCGAATCGAGCCTATTGTTGAATCTCCTGCCCCTCGATGCCCCTGTAGCAGAGGGTGACCAAGTGGTATCCGCAGGGCTTGGGGGCAAATATCCCCCGAATGTGCCGATTGGGGTCGTGGAGCGTGTCTGGGTCGATTCGCAATACTCGGTGAAGAAGGCACTGGTGCGCCCCTATGTAGACCTGTACGAGCTGGAGGTGGTGCTGGTCGCCATCAAGCCGACCCCAGCGCAGAGTGCCTCTAAGACGGAAAGGAAGCGCCCATGAACAGTTATCTCTATGCGAGACCGCACTGGTTTGCACGCCTGTTGTTATGGCGGGGTTGGCGATTGCTGGTGCGGTGGGTGCCGATGGTGGTGCTGGCGAATGTTCTGCAAGGCACTTTGGCGCCCTCGATGCGGATAGCCGGTGCTATGCCCGATTTGCCCTTGCTTGTGCTAACCTACCTCGCGCTCTGGACGAACCCCTCCGTTTCTGCCCTTGCAGGTTTCACCACAGGGCTACTATCTGCCAGCATGATTGACCAGCAGGTGGGGAGCCTCATCCTCAGTCGAACTTTGGGCGCGTGGCTGGTGGCGCTTTTGCCGATGCTGATTGCCCCGCGACGAGTAGCCAGTATCCTGCTTGCCAGCATTTTGCTGATAGGGGTCTGTCAGGCACTGCTCTATCTATTTGCGCCCAGTGTGGGAGGGATGACCTTCTGGGGAACTACCCTGCGCTCGATGGTGTATAATAGTGTACTGGCAGTGCTGGCGTACGGGCTGTTCCGTCGCTGGCTTCCACCGGAGTTGTCAGAGGAAGACTAAGATGTGGAAGGAACCCCCTACTTTGTGGAAACAACTAATTGTAGGAGGCTAAAATGCGATGATGCAGACATTGCTCGCAGACGAGCAGAAGAAGCGAGAAGAGCAGAGTGCCTATGCGATAGCGGTTCGCCAGTTAGAAGAAGCGGCGCACTACCTGAACCTTGACCATAGCATGCTGGAGGTCCTCAAGCACCCTCGGCGTGAGCTCATCGTGAACTTCCCCGTGAAGATGGATGATGGCTCTATCCGCGTGTTCACTGGCTTCCGTGTCCACCACAATCCCGCCCGTGGTCCCGCCAAAGGTGGCATCCGCTACCACCCGGAGGTCACCTTAGACGAGACTCGTGCGCTGGCGATGTGGATGACATGGAAATGCGCCGTAGTGAACATCCCCTACAGCGGTGCCAAAGGGGGTGTGGTGTGCGACCCGAAACGGCTCTCGGTGCATGAACTGGAGAACCTCACCCGACGCTATGTGACCGAAATCTCCATTATGATTGGTCCCGAATCGGACATCCCTGCGCCCGATGTAGGCACGAACCCCCAAGTGATGGCGTGGATTATGGATACCTACTCGATGCACAAGGGCTACACTGTGCCTGCTGTAGTTACGGGGAAGCCTGTGGCGATTGGAGGCTCGGAGGGGCGTCTGGAAGCCACAGGACGCGGGATTACGGTGGTAGCGGATGAAGCGGCGAAACTACGGGGATTCCGACTGGATGGCGCAAGGGTGGTTATTCAGGGGTTCGGGAATGTTGGCTCCGCAACCGCCAAACTGATGCACCAAGCAGGGGCGAAAGTGGTCGCCATCTCCGATGTGCGGGGCGGTATCTACAACCCGAACGGCTTAGATATCCCCAGCTTACTCCACTGCTCGGGGCGCGACGGCTGTATCCAAGCCTACCGCGATGCCGAGATTATCACGAACGAGCAACTGCTGGAACTGCCCTGCGACATTCTCGTGCCTGCCGCACTCCACGGCGTCATCCACGCGAAGAACGCACCCCACATCAAGGCTAAGATCATCGTGGAGGGCGCGAACGGACCCGTAACCCCCGACGCCGATGAAATCTTAGACGACATGGGCGTGATGGTGGTGCCCGACATTCTGGCAAATGCCGGTGGGGTCATCGTCTCCTATTTCGAGTGGGTGCAAGACCTGCAAGCCTTCTTCTGGGAGGAGGAAGAGGTCAACCTCCGCTTAGAGAAGGCGATGCGCAAAAGCTTCCACCATGTAGTGCAGACCGCCGAGCAGAACAAGGTGAACCTGCGCATGGGCGCCTACATTATCGGGGTCAAGCGCGTCGCAGAAGCCACCACTATTCGGGGCATCTATCCCTAAGTCGGGTATACTCTCCCCAGCATGGGCTGGTGGAAGAAGACCGATTTCTGGATTGCGCTCATCCTGTTCGGTATTGGCATCATCGGGCTGGCGCGTGGGAACGAAGTGATTGCCGACCCCGGACAGGATGTAGACCCACGCTTAGCATGGTTCTACTTGCTCGCTGCGGTGATTATGGTGGTGAACGGTATCCTGTCGCACCGCCAACACCTGCGCGAACTGGAAGAAAAGAAGCAAGAGGAAGAATCCCGCGCCACCAGCAAACAGGAGGTGTCCTCGCGATGATTGTCTGCGCAGAATGTGGAAAACCGCTGGAGAAAGTTCCTTCGTGGCTTGCAACCGTGAAGATTCGTTTTGTCTGCGATGGGTGTCGTCAAGTGAACCCTCAGCACTGGCTCCCCGCTATTGGCGAGGATGAGGAAGAGAAAGTGCTGGTAGGAGAGGGCGAGGAGGTCGCCTTCGTGGAAGGCGAAGTGAGCCTTGAGGAACTGGCAGAGGAAGACCGCAAACGGCTTTTGAGCGACGACCTGTTCGAAGTGGAACCGTTTGAAGAGCCTGAATGACCCCCTCCTTTCGTGCCCTTCGCCCTGAAGAACAACCTGAATGCCTCCGCCTGTGGACGCGAGTCTTCTCGCCTGGCGAAGACTATTTCATCCGCTACTTTGAAGACCCCCTCTGGCAACCGCACTATTGCCGAGTGTGTGAGATGGAGGGGCAACTGGTCTCGGCAGTCCAGATTGTGCGTCGTCAGGTGCGGTTGAACGGGCATGTAATCCTGATGGCGGGGATTGCAAATGTGGCAACCCTGCCCGAACATCGTCGGCACGGCTACTCCACGCAACTGATGCGCGATGCGAACGCTGTTATTGACGCTGAGGACTTCGTGTTCGGGTTGCTGTTCACAGGGATTCACGAGTTCTATGCCCGTCTTGGGTGGCACCGCTTACCCTTTCAGATAGGCAAGTGCCAGCCCCAACCTCTCAGCCTAAAAGGGTGGCAGTTCCGCACTGCTGAACCTGAAGACCTCCCTCAAGTGGAGCGCTGGTACGAGATGACCTATGCGGAATGCCCGCTGAGCGTCGTGCGCAACCACACCTACTGGACTGTCTGGACTCGCTGGGGGGACCCCGAATGGCGACGCGGTTTCTACATCGCAGAGCAGGCAGGCGATTCCAGGGGCTATTTGGCAGTGGAAACCCACCACCGCACCGAAGCCGATGGCACGCGTCGTGTGGTGGCACTCTCTGCCCACGAGATGGGAACCCACCCTGAGGATACGGAGGCGAAGCGTGCGCTTGTAGCGTTCGCCAGCACCTTAGCCTATCAGGTGGGCGCTGAGGTTCTCTACTTCCATCTCCCACCAATGGAGCTCGACCGATGGGTGCGTCCTGTAATAGGAACAATAGAACCCCATATTGTCTCCCATGCGATGGTAAGAGTGGGCAATAAAGAACGCTTGTGGTCTGCGTTCGCCTTGCTGGAAGCGCCAGTTCCTGAGGCGGTATTCCCGCTTCCCGACCCCCTTGCCCTTGCGCTTCTGTTTGGAGTGGAGCTATCCGAAACTACTTTTCCACGAGACCTCGTGGAGCGTTATCCCCCGCGCCCTGCCTGCTACTCGCCTATCGATTCGTTCTGAATCGGTCGACGCTCCAGCCGACGCACACGACCATAACGCGTGCGCCAGAAGATATAGATGCCCAACCCTATTAGAAACAGCCCCGTGCCGATGAGCAAGGCGCGGTCGAACTGCTTTAGAATCGCATCCCCAAACCAAGAGACCAGATACGCAACCGCAAAAAAGCGTGCCCCCCGCCCAAACACACTCACCAACATCATCGTCCAGATACTGTAGCGCAGGGCGCCACTGGCGATTGTGAACACTTTGTAGGGGATTGGAGTGAACGCCGCGATGAAGATAGCATAGACCCCGTACCGACGGTAGAGCGACTCTACCGCCTGCACCTTCTCCTCTTTGAAGAGCCGATGCAGGAGCGGATAGCCCCCAAGTGCACCGATTAACCACCCGAAACCTGCCCCCAACACGCTTCCTACCGTACAGACCAGCGCAGTGAGCCATGGTGGAGGCGCGCTGGAGGTCAACAGCAAACCAATCAGAAACACATCGGGGGGTATCGGGAAAAAGGACGACTCGATGAACGCAATCCCGAACAGCCCACCAAGCCCATACGCATCGATAATGCCTTTCGCCCATTCCTTGAGTGCCGACATGGTGTCTCCTTATTGCGCCTCCTGCAGGGCGCGCTCCAACAGGGCAGGCAGGTTCGCTTCAGCCTCGTAGCCCAGCCCAGACAGCTCCGCCAACCCAAGCCGATAGCAATATTCCACAATCGAAAGACGATTCCTATGCCAGTTTCCCACCGCATAGGCGTAGGCTCGTGCCAACTGTGCAGATGAAATAGGCGTGTTGCTCACCTCGGTCAGCATTTGGGGGAGCGCCTCGCGTTCCTCCTGTGAGAGCGTGCCCCCCTGCACAAAGCCCCCACTGAGCAGATACCCCACCCCAAGCAGGTTCATCTCACCCACGCCATAGCCCATCCCGCGCTGCTCCCGAAACAGTTGAAAGAGCGGAGTGGCTTTGCCTCCTGTTCGGGCTGTATGGTTCAGCAGTAGCCGTGCGTATTCCTCTGGCGTGCCTACAGCCGTCTTCTGCACATATCCCCAATACGAGACCCCCTGCCCCGTCTCAATCACGCCCTGCCGAGCGAAGGCAATTCCCTCGCTTTCGGTGTGTCGGGATGGGAAGGTGCGCTCTTTGGTGAACCATTCGCCACCGAAAAACTTGGCGACCTCTTCTATCATGCGCTCTACGGGGAGGTCGCCCGCAATCACTATCACAAGATTCTCTGGGCGATAGGCGAGGTTATAGTAGCGCTGAATATCGCTTAGGGAGACTTTCTGAAAGTCCTCTGCATCGGCATAGGGTACACCCAAAGTGCGGAACAGTCGCCATTCTTGTGTGCCCTCCATCCATTGGCGTTCCCAGAGGGCTTGCTGGCGTGCCCGCTCCAGCAAAGCAGGTTCAAAGATGGCACGGAAAAGTCCCTCCGCAAGAAGAGAAAGCATGCTGGAAAGGAAGGCACGGCGGGTGTAGGCAATCACGCGTGCGCCGATAGGTTCCCACTCGACTCTTAGGCTCCCACCTGACTGGGCAATCCGCAGTCCCATCGTCTCGTTGGTCTCGTTCTGGCTGGTGGTGAACAGCAGGCGCGCCGTAAGTTCGGAAGTGCCAACAGGAAACTCTTCCTGAATGCCCGCCCCAACCAGTACCTGAACCACCACCATCGGCTGTTCAGGGGTACGAAGGGCTATCACGCGCAGACCGTTTGCCAATCGCTGGCGCACGGGGAGATGAGGTGCAGGAGGCGTTCGAGCAGGCGTACGCCCTCCTTCTCCATTCCTGTGCGCAGTTGCGCTTGGCTTTGAAACGGTTGTCGTCTCCTGCAACAAGGGATGCGCCTGACTGGCAGAAGACTCTTCCGATGGGCGCAGAAGTTGGCGCGCAAATGCCCTCACCTGCTCAGGAGAGAGTGCCCTAAGGCGTTGGGAATACTCTTCAGGCAAGGTGGGGAGACGGAGAACAGCGTAAAGTCCATAGAGGCGTGCGCGTTCGAGGGGGTTCGCAAGGGCTATCTGGTGGCGGAAAGTGAGCCACTCTTTCGCTTGCTCAATCAGCGACTGCGCCTTGCCCTCCACTAAGGTAGAAATAGCGCGCTCCCACCGCTCTTCAAGGTGCTGTTGCCATTCGGAATTGGCATGCACAGGGGGCAGGAAGTAGAAGACCAGCAACCCAGCCTGCAGGCGAGGCGAATACTCACTTATCACTTTGCCAAAGGGAGGAGAACCACCCCCCTGATAGAGCAGACCGAGATAGGGTTCTGCCAGCACCGTGCGGATGAGCTCGGTCGCCAACATCGCTTCCACTTGAGAAGCAGGGGGAGCAAGGAACGCTTTGAACACGGGACCCTTTGACTCCCCTCTCCCAGTGGGAGAGGGGCTGGGGGTGAGGGCTAACTCAGCAGCCCTCACCCTCCCCTGCCCTCCCTCTCCCACAAGGAGAGGGAGGGAGCCAAACTCCCCTCTCCCAGTGGGAGAGGGGCTGGGGGTGAGGGCTTTTCTTGGTTCCCCCCGTTGACGGTTGACAAGGGTACATAAGATGGGTTCAGTTTCAGAGGCGAACCGCACAATTTCCCGCAAGGGTTTCATCCCCCATCCTGTAGGTTCCCCCCGCTTGCGGGGGGAACCATGCAATTGTTTTCGGTTCCCCCCGTTGACGGGGGGAACCTTAGGGAGGGGGGAATTGCCTCCCGAGAATGCGGGTGAACCAAGAGAAATTGAACCTGACCTGCGTACCCTTATCAGCCGTTGACCGGGGGAACCTGCAGGAGGGGGGTAGAGTTCTGCCCCACCCCAACCCTCCCCGTCAACGGGGAGGGAGCCAAACTCCCCTCGCCCACTGGGAGAGGGGTCGGGGGTGAGGGCTAAATAGGTAGAGGGGCTGGGGGTGAGGGCTGAAATCGCAGGAGAAAACACGCCTGCGCTTCCCAGCAGAATCAAGAGCAGGAAGACAAGGGACGCCCAACGGTTCACGGTTGACGCCACTCTTTGCTTTTCTCGCGTGCCTCCTCCCATGCCTGTTGATAGAGCCGTTCGCGCTCGGCTTTGCCGGGGGCTTTGCCAGTAGCATAGAACCATGCAACTGCACGCCCCACTGTCAGCGTGCCCGCATAGGCGACCATCCCCTTGACCACCATCCCTACCCCACCTGGTACCAAGCCCACCAGTTGGCGCGCTACAGCGCGCCAGCCGAACGCCGCGCCCAACACCGTAGAGAGTTCGGGCAGGCGATGGCGCCAATCGGGGGCTTTGCCGAACGCTGCCGCTACACGCAGAACCATCATCAACTGGTTCTTAGTCAGGATGACCATATCCGCCAATGCGGCAGGGGGTGCAAGTAGCCCCAACAGCGGAATGGTAGAAGGCACAGCGGAAAGCATCGCAATACCCGCGTTCAGCGTGGCAACATCCTCGATAATGCGGTTGATGACCACTGTACGGGTGCCCGGAAGCACGCGTGCTAACGCCACCAACGGGAACTCGTTCTTCTGGAAATGGTCAACTATTGCCTCAATTGCGTCTTGAGGCACCTCCAGCGCATCGCATCCCAAGACGAAGTCGAACTCCTCGCTGGGAGGTCCTTCGAACCGCTTGACATACTCGCTGGCGGTTTGCAGTTGGGTTGCGGTTGCGCCTTCGGTGAGCACGCGCCACACGGCTTCCACACGGTCGGGACGCCCCACGAGGGCGATTCGGAAGGGAGTAATCAGCTCCTGCTCCACTTGCTTGGGCGAGAGCTGTTTCACAAGATTCCACCAGTGTCCTAACTGACCTATCATCTGTTTTGCGCTCATCGTCTATCCCCCTCAGGATGTGCGGATTATACCCCATGTGGGGGTATACTTTCGGATACGGTCGCGCTAAGCGGGGAGGTGGCGGTGCCCTGACCCTGCAA
>FWWL01004712.1_pt1 | contig 22449 bp, 19 predicted proteins | sample 2228331 | NCBI WGS metagenome assembly FWWL01 (sample SAMEA103939775, study PRJEB20133) | metagenome | reverse complement strand
GCGTCAGGGGAAGCTCGATGCGGCGCTGGCACTTGCGCGCGATGCGCGGTCGGCATCGATCAACCCGGCGGTGCGGTCGCATTTCGTCGGGCAGGTCGCCGATCAGCTCGGCGAGACCGGGCTGGCCTTTGCGGCGTTCGAGGAGATGCACTGGGCGATGGCGCAGTCCCCGCTGGGGCAGGGAGTCGATCGTCGCGCCTATCAGGCCGAGGTGGAGCAGCTGGCGGCGCGGACGACGCTTGAGTGGTTCGCACGCTGGCCCGCGATCACCCTGCCGACCACGCCAGCCGCGCCGACATTCATGGTCGGTTTTCCGCGTTCGGGCACGACGCTGCTCGACACGATCCTGCTCGGGCACCCGTCGGTCCATGTGCTGGAGGAGGTGCCGATTCTGGCACAGGTTGCCGACGAACTCGGCGGTTTCGATCGCATCGCCGAGATTGGTGAGGACGAAGCGGACCGGCTGCGCGGGCGCTATTTCGAGGAACTGGCGCGGGTTGCGCCGGAGTCAGCGGGCAAGCTGATCGTCGACAAGAACCCGCTGTCGATGATGCGCGCGCCGTTGATCCATCGGCTGTTTCCGGACGCCCGCATCATCTTCGCAATGCGCCATCCGTGCGACGTGGTGCTGAGCTGCTTCATGCAGAATTTCAAGCTGACCCAGGCGATGGCGAGCTTTCTCGACCTCACCAGTGGCAGCCTGCTTTACGATCGCGTGATGGCCTATTGGCAGCAGTGTCGGGGCATTTTTCCGCTCAACGTCCATGAAGTGCGTTATGAAACGATGGTCGCGGATGTTGAGGGCACGGTGCGGCCGGTGTTCGACTTTCTCGGCCTCGAATGGGATCCGGGGGTGCTGGACCATCAGCGCACCGCGAAGGCCCGCGGCTTCATCCGGACGCCGAGCTATGGTCAGGTGACCGAACCGATCTACACCCGCGCGACCGGACGTTGGGAACGCTATCGCCCGCAATTGGCGCAGGTCCTGCCGATCCTGGAGCCCTGGGTCGCCGCGTTCGGATATGGTAGCACCGCGCCGGTCGAGCTTGGTGCGGACGGTTGAACTTGGCACGGAAGTGGTTAGCCTGACCGCGTTTCCAGAGCTTTACGGAGTCGCCCGATGATCCTCACCACTATGGCCCTGTTCGCAGCGGGCATCTCGGACGACCCCGCCAAGCCTGATCCTCAGAAGCGCGTGTGCAAGCAGCAGAAGCAAACCGGGACGCGCTTTACCAAGACGACCTGCCGCACCAGTGCGGAGTGGGAGGCGATTGCTGAAGCGGCGCGCAAAACGGCCGCGGAATCCTTCAACAAGCCGGTCATCAGCATCGAAAAGGGCAGCTAAACGCCGCTGCGGCCGATCAGGACGGGGCGAATGTGCTCTTTCCGATCCAGTCCGGATCGGGCTGGTCGAGATCATAGTATTCGAAGATCAGATGCGTACGATCGGTTGCGCCGGCGTTGGTCACCGAATGCACACCCATATTGTCGACCTCTGCAGCCTCGCCGATCGGCAGGTGATGCCCGGTGTCGCCCGTATAGAAGGTGACACCGTCGTTGGTTTCGAGCGGCACGTGGATCTTGTGCGGCCATTTCGCGGCCGGATTGGCGTCGCGATGCGGGCGGATGACCCCGCCCGAGCGCATCCGGGCGAGCATGACGCGCGGGAACGCGCCGCGTGCGTAGCCATAGGGTGCGGTGGCAGCCGCCAGTACCGGGTCGAGCAGCGGCTGCCACTCGGCCCATAGCGGGCGATCATGGCTGCGGCGCCAATCATCCACTCCGTCAACGAAGCGGAACACGATGTGGCGCGTCGAATCGAGCGCTTCGAACCGGTTCGGCTTCCCCGCATTCTCCGCGTCCCACAGCGCCTCAGGGATGGCGGCGACGGCAGCACGCAGCGCGGACACATCGACCGGTCCCAGTCGGCGGATTGATGTGGTCTTGCGGGGGTTGGGATACATTGCCGATCCCCTAGAATTCATAACCGAACAGCTCGAGGTCGCGGGCGTAAAGCCGCGCGACGCCGTCGATCAGCGTCTGGTCGTAATAGCTGCGATAATCGCGATGCTCCGACGTATTGGCGCGCCCCAACGGGGTCGAGGGAATGCCGATACGGGCGCAGATCGCGTCATAGCTGCCCTGCATATCCTCGACCCGGCCCAGCTGATCGGCGAGCAGCGTCCCGTCGGGGGCGGTGACGAAACTATGCTGGGGGCGGAAGATTACGTGATGATGCGGCGGGGCGGTGAACAGGAAATGGCGCATGACACCCTGGGGGTCGTGCTTGAACGTCCCCTGCTGGCTGGTCGCGAACGCGCAATAGGACACGAACCGGTCGAACGGATTGCGGACGAAGGCGAATTTGAAATAGTCGGCGAACCGTTCCTCACCCAAAGCGGGGCGCAGTTCCGCGAGGCTGATATGGCCATGCCCCAGCCGAGCCAGTTCGGGCGCAGCCATGCGCTTTTCAACGAACAGCCGCACCTGCTCCTCGTCCGCCTCGCCCAGATGTTCTCGCAAGGCCTGACGGATCGAGTGGGTGCCGGTCTTGGGAATCGCGGTGAAGACGAAGCGGTGACGGTGCGATACGATCATCGGATCACGATGCCAGCGCGATCGGTGCGGATGGAGCCGGATTGGGGGCGGCGACGTCGAAGATGAGTTCGGTCAGCGCGCGGATCAGCGGCACCTGATTGCGCAGGGGGAGGCTGCCGCCGCCACTCGCCATCAGATCCTGCCGCAGCCCGGCGATCAGTCGGCGATAGTCGGGAAGGCCGGCGGAGTCGGTTTCATACTCGCACCACACCGATGTCCAGGCCGAGGCAAAGCGTTCGAGCCGATTGAGCACGCCCTCAAGCCGGGGGTCGGGGACGGCATATTCGGCGAGGAAGGCGATGTGGCAGCGCACTTCCCAAGGCGACATGATCTTGTTCATGTCGACCTTCTCGAACCGCAGCGGGCGTGGCGGACGCGGCGCGGGCGCGGGGGCGCCGTTCTGGGCTTCGTCGATCAGGTCCCACATCTCTTCGCCATCGACCGTGTCGAGCACGAGATGGACCCGCTTCTCGCTGCCGCCATTATGCACATTGTGCATGCGGAACGAGTCGAACAGCCAGCAGCTGCCCGCCTCCATATGCACGCTTTCGTCGCCACAGGTGAACAGCACGCGCGGGTTGGTGATAACCGGGATGTGGATGCGCATATGCGTGCGCCAGTGATAATTCACATCGACATGCGGCGGCACGCTGGCACCCGGGCCAAGCCCCATCAACCGGCTGCGCCCCCACACGGCGCCGATGTCGCCCATCACCTCCATGATGTAGCGGCACGCGCGCAGATGGTCGGTCGCCCCCATCTGGCCGGTGAAGCCGTTGGTCATCTGCCCCTCTGGCGTCACCAGCAGCACGGCATCATTGCCGGGGTAATTGCCCGGATGCGGTAGCCATGCAGCCGCCGGGAGCGCGCGAATTTCCGCGGCGAGTCGATCGGCGTCGAAGGATTTGTGGAGCTTCAGAAAGGGCTGCTTCAGGCGCATGGCGCGTTTTCCGTCATTGGGCGCGGTGAATCAAGGGAGTGCGCGCAGCCAGCCCGTGATTGACAGCCGGGGCCCACCGGCCCAGGGCGTGACCTGGCTGACGCTGTGCTGCTGCGGCACTGCGAACAGGCTGAGCGTGTTGAAGGCCGGGACATAGCCCTCCGCAATCCCGCCGTCGCCGCCGTGGAACAGCAACAGGCCACCCCATTCGGCGCGCCACCGCGAGGTAAGACCGAAGACATAGGCGGCGCGGCGATTCTTGCCCGCCACGCCGTCGTCATGCCCGGTCAGGAAATCGCCTTTGTCGTAATTCGTCGCCTGCGCATCCGCGAAGTTGATGTCGGTCGCGCCGGTAACACGCGCCAGCAGGTCGAGCAGCGGCGCGCTCGCCATGAACCGGGCGAACGCCGCCAGCGGGTCGTCCAGTGTTGTGCGCGCAGCCGCATCGTCGGGCACCCGGATCGACTGGTAACGATATTGGAAGCCATCGCGCGCTGCTGCGTTCATCACCTCTTCCAACCGCGCACGCTGCGCATCGGTGAGCGTTGCGAGGACGGCGGGGACCGACTCATACACCTTCTCCCCCGCGTTCATCACCTGCCGCCAGTCGGCGCGCGCGAGCAGATGCGCGGCGAGCGCGGTCGCGTCCGCCTCATCCAGAAACGGGGCGATCTGCACCCGGCCTGTGCGCGCGAAGCGCTCGGCGAGCGCTTCGGCCTGTGCGCGCGAAGCGCTCGGCGAGCGCTTCGGCGTCGATCGACGGCGCGAGCGTGAAGCCGGTGTCGCTCATGCCGGGGTCAGCACCAGACCGCCGTCACCCTCGCTCACCTTGACGGTGGCGCCGTCCTTGACCTCGCCGCGCAGGATCGCGTCGGCGAGCGGGTCCTGGAGGTAGCGCTGTACCGCGCGCTTGAGTGGGCGTGCGCCATAGACAGGGTCGTAGCCGACGCGGCCCAGCCAGTCGCGCGCTTCGGGCGTCAGGTCGAGCGTGATCTTGCGGTCCTTGAGCAGCTTGCCCAGCCGAGCGACCTGAATGTCGACGATCGGCGCCATCTCGCTGCGGCCGAGGCGGTGGAACAGCACGATCTCGTCGAGGCGGTTGAGGAATTCCGGGCGGAAATGCGCGCGGACGATTTCCATCACCTGCGGCTCGACGCTCGATACATCCTGCCCGTCCTCGAGCTGCGTCAGGAACTGGCTGCCGAGGTTGCTGGTCAGGACGATGATCGTGTTGGTGAAATCGACCGTGCGGCCCTGTCCGTCGGTCAGGCGGCCGTCGTCGAGCACTTGAAGCAGGATGTTGAAGACGTCGCCATGCGCCTTCTCCACCTCGTCGAACAGCACGACCTGATAGGGGCGGCGGCGGACGGCTTCGGTCAGCACCCCGCCTTCCTCATATCCGACATAGCCGGGAGGGGCGCCGATCAGCCGCGCGACGCTGTGCTTCTCCATGAACTCACTCATGTCGATGCGCACCATCGCAGCGCTGTCGTCGAACAGGAATTCGGCGAGCGCCTTGGTCAGCTCGGTCTTGCCGACGCCGGTTGGGCCGAGGAACAGGAAGCTGCCGAGCGGGCGGTTCGGGTCCTGAAGTCCGGCGCGGCTGCGGCGCACGGCGGTGGAAACGGCCTTTACCGCCGCCGCCTGTCCGATCACGCGCTTGCCGAGTTGCTCCTCCATCGCGAGCAGCTTTTCGCGCTCACCCTCCAGCATGCGGTCCACGGGAATCCCGGTCCAGCGGCTGACGACGCCGGCGATGTCGTCGGCGGTCACTTCCTCGCGCAGCATCGCGACGCCGGTGGTGGCCTGTGCCGCCTCCAACTGCTTGGTCAGGGCGGGGATCGTGCCGTAGTTGAGCTCGGCCATCTTGGCGAGGTCGCCGGCGCGCTGGGCCTGTTCGAGTTCGAGCCGGGCGGCGTCGAGCTGTTCCTTGATCTTCGCTTCGCCGGCAATCTTGTCCTTCTCCGCCTGCCAGCGGCCGGTCAGTTCGGCGCTCTGCTGTTCGAGATTGGCGAGTTCGTGGCGAAGATTGCCGAGCCGATCGTGCGATGCCGCATCGGTTTCCTTGGCGAGCGCCATCTCCTCGATCTTCAGCTGGACGATGCGGCGGTCGAGATTCTCGATCTCCTCGGGCTTGCTCTCCACCTCCATCCGAATGCGGCTCGCCGCCTCGTCCATCAGGTCGATCGCCTTGTCGGGCAGGAAGCGGTCGGAGATATAGCGGTTGGACAGCGTCGCAGCCGCGACGATCGCCGCGTCGGTGATCCGAACGCCATGATGGAGCTCATATTTCTCCTTGAGCCCGCGCAGGATCGAGATCGTGTCCTCGACCGTCGGTTCGCCGATGAAGACGGGCTGGAAACGCCGCTGGAGCGCCGGGTCTTTCTCGACATATTTGCGATATTCGTCGAGCGTGGTCGCGCCGATGCAGTGCAGCTCACCGCGCGCGAGGGCGGGCTTGAGCAGGTTGCCGGCGTCCATCGCGCCTTCGCTTTTGCCGGCGCCGATCAGCGTGTGCATTTCGTCGATGAACAGGATGATGTCGCCCTCGGCGGCCTTGACCTCGTCGAGCACGCCCTTGAGCCGCTCCTCAAACTCGCCGCGATATTTCGCGCCTGCGATTAGGCTGCCCATGTCGAGCGCCATCAGCTTGCGGTTCTTGAGCGTATCGGGGACGTCGCCATTGGCGATGCGGAGCGCCATGCCCTCGGCGATCGCGGTCTTGCCGACGCCGGGATCGCCGATCAGCACGGGATTGTTTTTGGTACGGCGGGCGAGGATCTGGATCGTGCGGCGGATTTCCTCGTCGCGGCCGATCACGGGGTCGAGCTTGCCGTCCTTGGCCGCCTGAGTCAGGTCGCGCGCGAATTTCTTGAGCGCGTCATAGCGATCCTCGGCTCCGGCAGTGTCGGCGGTGCGGCCGCCGCGCAGCTGGTCGATCGCGGCGTTGAGCGCTTCGGGCTTCAGCCCTGCCGCAGCGAGCGCGCGCCCGGCATTGGTGGTCGAGGCGAGCGAGAGGGCGAGCAGCAGCCGCTCGACCGTGACGAAGCTGTCGCCTGCCTTCCCCGCAATCTGTTCGGCCTGATCCAGCACGCGCACGGCATCGTTATCCAGGCCGGGCGCCTGCTGTGCGCCGCTACCGGTGACGGCGGGCACGCGCGCGAGCGCGGCGTCGGTTTCGGCCACGGCGCGCTTGGCATCGCCGCCCGCAGCTTGGATCAGGCCAGCGGCCATGCCCTGTTCGTCTTCGAGCAGTGCTTTGAGCAAATGCTCCGGGCTGATCCGCTGATGGTTCATGCGGATTGCGACGGTTTGCGCCGACTGGAGGAAGCCCTTGGCGCGGTCGGTGAATTTTTCGAGGTTCATGATCGTCCCTGTCTTCTTTCGCCGCCCAACATGGTGTTGCATTTCTGCAACACAAGTGGCGACGACGCAATTCTGTGTCGCGCCGTCCGATGCTGCCGCGTCTATACCGCAGCGACAAGTTGGGAAAACAACGCAGGGTTGCGCGGTGTCGGCAGACCGGTATGTTGTTGCGGTCGATACCTTCCATTGTGGGAACTCTCCGCACCATGAAATCAGCTTTTGTCAGCCTGACCGCGCTTGCGGTCGTGCTCAGTGCCCCGGCCTATGCCCAGCAGGCACCGGCTCCTGCGGTCGCCGCCGTGCCCGTCGCCGACCTCGTGAAGCGCGTGGACATTCCCTATGAGCAGTTCGTGCTGGCCAATGGTCTGCGCGTCATCGTCCATACCGATCGCAAGGCGCCGATCGTCGGCGTTGCCGTGTGGTACGATGTCGGGTCGAAGCACGAGCCCAAGGGCAAGACCGGCTTTGCCCATCTGTTCGAGCATCTGATGTTCAACGGCTCCGAGAACTCGCCGGGCGAGTTTTTCGAGCCGCTCAAGGAAGTCGGCGCGACCGATTACAACGGCACCACCAATTCCGACCGCACCAATTACTTCCAGACGGTGCCGCGCGCGGCGCTGGACCGGGCGCTGTTCCTGGAAAGCGACCGCATGGGCTATCTGCTCGGTGCGGTGACGCAGGCCAAGCTGGATGAGCAGCGCGGCGTGGTGCAGAATGAAAAGCGCCAGGGCGATAATCAGCCCTATGGCCTGCTGCGCTACAAGATCACTGAGGGGCTGTTCCCGGTCGGCCATCCCTATCACCACTCGACCATCGGTTCGATGGCGGACCTCGACGCCGCCAGCCTGGACGATGTGAAGAACTGGTTCCGCCAATATTACGGCCCGAACAATGCGGTGCTGGTGCTGGCTGGCGATATCGACGCCAAGACCGCTAAGCCGCTGGTCGAGAAATATTTCGGCGCGATCAAGGCCGGGCCGAAGACGGTCGAGCCCAAAGTGAAGGTGCCGACGCTGGTCGCGCCGCAGAGCGAGGTGATGAAGGACCGCGTTGCGGTGACCCGCATCTATCGCATGTGGGCGGTGCCGGGCATGCGCGACGCGGATTCGACCGTGCTCGACGCGTCGATCGGCGTGCTCGGCGGCCTCGCCAGCTCGCGGCTCGACAACATCCTGGTCAAGCAGGAGAAGCTGGCGGTCGGCGTTGGCGCGTTCAACCAGAGCCTAGCGCAGGCCGGCATGGTGCTGATTTCCGCGGATGTCCGTCCGGGTGTCGATGCGGCGACGGTCGGCAAGCGGCTGGATGAGATCATCGCCGATTATCTGAAGAACGGCCCGACCGCAGAGGAGCTGGAACGCTACAAGACGCGCACGGCGTCCTCGCGCATCCGCGGGCTGGAGTCGGTCGGCGGGTTCGGCGGCAAGGCTGTGACGCTGGCGTCGGGCGCGCTCTACATGAACGACCCGGGCTTCTATAAGAAGCAGCTCGCCCAGCTGGCGGCGGTGACGCCGCAGCAGGCGCGCGACGTGACCGCCAAGTGGCTGTCGCGCCCGGTCTATGCGCTGACGATCGAGCCGGGGCCGCGCGCGGCCTATGCCGAGGCGGCGACTGCGCCGAAGGCAGCGGTCAAGGCGGCGGACGAAGTGGTCGAGGGCACGCGCGGCGCACTGCCCGGCGTGGCCGAGGTCAAGGATATCGATTTCCCGGCGGTAACCCGCTCCAAGCTGTCGAACGGCATCGAACTGGTCTACGCCCAGCGCGACGCCGTGCCGGTGACTCAGGCGATCATCACCTTCGACGCAGGCACTGCGTCCGACGTGGCGAGCGCGCTCGGCACCGAGGGCATGACGCTGTCGCTGATCGAAGAGGGCACCAAGACCCGCAATTCGGTGCAGATCGCCGAGGCGCAGGAGCGGCTGGGTGCAGGGGTCAATGTCGGCAGCAGTGCTGACCGCGCGACCATTTCGCTGTTCACGCCGAGCCCGAACCTCAACGGATCGCTCGACCTGATGGCGGACATCGCGCGCAACCCGAGCTTCCCGCAGCCCGAGATCGAGCGCGTGCGCGGCCAGATGCTGGCGCAGATCGCGCAGGTCCGCGCCAATCCGGCTGGCCTGGCCCAGATGGCGATGCCCGCGCTGATCTATGGTCCTGATTCGCCCTATGCGAAGACCGCCGCGATTGGTGGCGACGCCGAGGCGGTGAAGAAGCTGACCCGCGATGATCTGGTCAAATACTACAAGGCGTGGATTCGCCCGGACAAGGCGAAGATCTTCGTCGTGTCGGACCGTCCGCTGACCGAGGTGAAGGCCGCGTTCGAGGCTAAGTTCGGCGACTGGAAGGGTGAAGGCGCTGCCGGCACCAAGGATTTCGCCGCCAAGCCGCAACAGGCCGCGCCCAAGATCCTGTTGATCGACCGTCCTGACTCGCCGCAGTCGCTGATCCTGGCCGGCCAGATGACTCCGGTCGATCCGTTCGGCGATCCGATCGCGCTGGGCACCGCGACCGAAGTGCTCGGTGGCGATTTCCTGTCGCGCATCAACATGAACCTGCGTGAGGACAAGGCTTGGTCGTACGGCGCGCGCGGCGGCCTGAGCCGGCTGGAGCATGCGGTGCCGTTCATCGTGTCCGCGCCCGTTCAGGCCGACAAGACCGGTCCGGCGATCGCCGAAATCCAGAAGGAGCTGAAAGCGTATCTGGGCGACAAGGGCATCACCAAGCTGGAGTTCGACCGGTCGGTGGTCAGCGCGATTCGCCGTCAGGCGGGCCAGTATGAAACCGCAGGGGCCGTGCTGGGCGCGATGCAGTCGAACGACTTCCTGCGTCGTCCGGACGATTATCAGGAGCAGATCGCGAAAAAATATCGCGCGCTGACGATCCCGCAAGTTGACGCTGCGGCACGCGCGGCTCTCGACCCCAGCAAGCTGGTCTGGGTCGTGGTCGGCGATGCGGCAAAGGTTCGGACGCAGCTTGACAGCCTCGGCCTGCCTGTCGAGGTGGTGAAGCCCGAAGCCGTCGGCCCCGGCGGCAAGTGAGGCGCAACGGATTACAGGAGAGCAGAACATGGCGAATGTCGATGGAAGCTGGGATACCGTAACCCACTCGCCGATGGGCGATCAGAAGGCGACCCTGACGGTCACCAGCGCTGGTGACAGCTTCACCGGCACTTATGCCGGCGCGATGGGCACGACCGATATCAAGAATGGCAAGGTCGATGGCGACAAGCTCAGCTGGTCGCTCGACATCACCGTGCCGATGCCGATGACGCTGACCTGCGAAGCCACGGTCGATGGCGACGCGATCAAGGGCACCGTTACGGCCGGTGCGTTTGGCAGCTTCCCGATGGAGGGCACGCGCGCCTGATCTGGGCGATGCCATGAGATGAATTGGCCCGCTGCCCGTCAGGGTGGCGGGCTTTTTCGTGGGATGGGGCAACTCTGGGCGGTTGAGGCGTTCTCCCTTGCATAGAGGGAGACTTCAGATGCTGCGTGCCGCCTTCATCTTTGCAATCATCGCGCTCGTGCTTGGCCTTCTGGGCTTTGGCGGGATCGCAGGGTTCGCCTGGGATATCGCCAAGATCCTGTTCTTCATCGCGCTGGCGGTGGCCGCGCTGTTCCTGATCCTGGGCGTAACGATCTACAAGAAGGTGACCTGAGCCTAGCGCTTTACCCGGGTTACATGGCCCATCTTGCGACCGGGCCGCGCTTCGTGCTTGCCATAGAGGTGGAGGTGCGCGCCGGGCTCGGCGAGCAGGCCGTGCCACGCATCGACATCGTCGCCGATCAGGTTGCGCATTTCGACCGCCGCGCCGGTCAGCGTGACCGGGCCGAGCGGGAGGCCCAGCACCGCGCGGACATGGTTTTCGAACTGCGAGGTTTCGGCCCCTTCGATCGTCCAGTGCCCGCTATTGTGGACGCGCGGAGCCATTTCGTTGAATACCGGGCCGTCGGGCGTGGCAAAGAATTCACACGTCAGCACGCCGACATAGTCCAGCCGCTGCGAAATCCGGGTGGCAAGCGCGATGGCTGCGGGCGCGTGGTCGAGGATCGCGGCGGGCGCGGGCGCGGTCGAGCGGTCGAGGATGCCGCCGACATGCTCGTTATGCGGCGTTGCGTAGGCGATGCTCGTGCCACCCACGCCGCGCACCAGTAGTACCGAGAACTCATGCGTGAAGCTGACGAACCCCTCAAGCACGCATTCGCGACCGCCGAGCGCATCCCACGCCGCATGGGCATCGCCGGGTGAGGTCAGGCGGAACTGGCCCTTCCCGTCATAGCCTTCGGTCGCGGTCTTGAGGATTGCGGGCGTGCCGATGGTGGCGAGTGCGGCGTCGAGATCGGTACGCGATGCGATCGGATGCCACGGAGCGGGGCGCCCGCCGCATTCCTCCGCCAGCCTTTTCTCGTTCCAGCGATGCGCGGCAGTCTCGAGCGCCGCGCGGCCCGGGCGCACGGGGGCATGAGCCGCAATCGCATCGACCGCGGCAAGATCGACATTCTCGAACTCATAGGTCACGACGGCGCAGTCGCGCGCAAAGGTAGCGAGCGCGGCCTGATCGTCATAGGCGGCGCAGGTGAAGGCGGCGGCGACGTCGCACGCCGGGCCGCTTTCGGGCGCGTAGATGTGGCAGCGATAGCCGAGCTGCGCGGCGGCGACCGCGATCATCCGCCCGAGCTGGCCGCTGCCAAGGATGCCGAGGGTGCTGCCGGGCGGAACTGCGGTCATTCGGGGTCCGTTGCTACGCTCTCGGTCTGGCGCGCGCGCCATGCCTTGAGCCGCTCGGCGAGGTCCGCGTCGCTGGTGGCGAGGATCGCGGCGGCGAGCAGGCCGGCGTTGATCGCGCCCGCCTTGCCGATCGCCAGCGTGCCGACGGGGATACCGCCGGGCATCTGGACGATCGAGAGCAGGCTATCCATGCCCTTCAGCGCCTTGGATTCGACCGGCACGCCGAGCACGGGGAGATGGGTCATCGCCGCTGCCATGCCCGGCAGATGCGCCGCGCCGCCGGCGCCCGCGATCACGATCTTGAGGCCGCGATCGGCTGCGTTGGTGGCGTAGTCGTAGAGGCGCTGGGGGGTGCGGTGTGCGGACACCACTATGGTCTCGTGCGGCACGTCGAGCGCGGCGAGCGTCTCGGCCGCGTGGCGCATCGTCTCCCAATCGGAGGTGCTGCCCATGATGATGCCGACCAAAGGTGTGTCCGCCATTCGCCTGCCCTGAAAGCTGCGGGAAAGCGTCCCCCTAAAGGCGTCGCGCTTTGGACGCAATGCGCGGGACGCGCGGCACGGAAGATCGGCTATATCGGCGCATATGACCGACGCGATCCTCTCCGACGATGAAGCCTGGGACGCCTTCCAGCGCCGCGACCGCGCCTATGACGGGCGGGTGATTGCGGGGGTGCTGACCACGGGCATCTATTGCAAGCCGAGCTGCCCCGCGCGGCATCCGTTGCGGGCGAATGTCCGCTTCTTTCCCGATGCGGCGAGCGCGCGCGCGACGGGGCTGCGCGCGTGTCTGCGCTGCAAGCCCGATGAGGTCGGACGCGAGCGGGTGGCAGTGGCGAAGGCAGTGGCGCTGCTGGAGGGCGCGGAGGAGGCGATCGGGCTCGACGCACTGGCGGCGGAGGTCGGCTATGCGCCGCACCATTTCCAGCGGCTGTTCAAGCGCGCGACCGGGGTGACGCCGGCCGCCTATGCACGAGGCGTGCGCGCTCGCCGCGCGGCTGCGGCGTTGGATACGGAGGAAAGCGTGACTGATGCGATTTATGAGGCGGGCTATTCCGCGCCCAGCCGCTTCTACGAAACCGCCGCCGACCGGCTGGGCATGACGCCGAGCGCGTGGCGCAATGGCGGGGCGGGGGTGACGATCCGCTGGACGGTCGCGCCGACCAGCCTGGGGCCGTTGCTGATCGCGGCGACCGACAAGGGGCTGTGCCGGGTGGCGTTCGACGAAGATAGCCTGGCGCTGGCGGCGCGCTTTCCCCTTGCGGAGATCGTTGCGGGCGGCGCGGCGCTGGCCGATCTGGCGGAGCGCGTGGTGGGTGAGGTCGAGCAGCCGGGACGCCATGTCGACCTGCCGCTCGATGTGCGCGGGACGGCGTTTCAGGAAGCGGTATGGCAGGCGCTGCGCGCGATCCCGCCGGGCGAAACGCTGAGCTACACCCAACTCGCCATAGCGGCCGGGCGGCCCGGTGCTGTGCGCGCGGCGGGAACGGCATGCGGGGCGAACAGCGTCGCGGTCGTCATCCCCTGCCACCGTGCCCAGCGCAGCGATGGCAGCATGGGCGGCTACGCCTACGGCATCGAGCGCAAGAAGGTGCTGCGCGCGCGGGAAGGGGTGGATGAAGCCTAATCGATGGCGCGGCGCATCCGGAAGGTGCCGGGGCCGTATCCGCCTGCTTCGACGATGGTGAACCCTTGAGTCGTCCAAAAGGCTTCGGCACCGTTGACCGCGACCAGCGTCACGTCGCGAAACCCTGCCTGCCGTGCACGTTCGAGGACGAGCGCTGTTGCGGCGCTGCCCGCGCCTTGGCCGCGTGTCTCAGGCAGGAGCGCGATGTCGTGGAGGTAGAAGCTGTCGGCGTCGGGCGGGATTGTGCCGAGCAGTGCGCCGAGCGCGGGCGAGCCGGCGCGATACCATGGATGCGTGACGAGGAAGCCGGCGACGGCGTCGCCTTGCTGCCAGACGAAACAGCCTTCCGGCCACAGTGCCAGCCGCTCGGCATAGACCGCCTCCGACTCGGCATAGCGACCGTGGACCGCCGCCGAAATCTGCGTGACCGCCGAAAGGTCGGCGGCCGTCATCGCGCGCCAGCCCATCAGCCTGCCGGCTTGCAGCTATAGACCAGGCGCTCGTTGAAGATCTGCGGCAGGGCGGTGCGGATCGACTGCTGGCGCGTGGCGAGGTCGGCGCGCGCGGCGGGATCGGTCGAGCAGGATTTGACCTTCACATCGGCGCGGCGCTTGCGGGCCGTGTCCATCTGCGCGGCGGAGAGCAGATAGCGCGTGGTGGAATAGGTCCGCGTGGTCGGGGCATATTCCAGCACCGATACGGTCGCTTCATCGTCCGGGACCAGGATGCGCTGCCAATTCTGCCCGGCCTCGGCATATTGGGTGCGACCGTTGACGCAGCCATCGGGGTTGATGTCGATCGTCACATCCTTGGTGTCCGACACGGTCACGCGCGAGCGGACGGGATCGATGGTGCAGACCATCTTGCCAAGGCCACCCGGCTGCGCGACGGGCGGGGGCACGGCGACGCGCGCGGCGCCATCGATCGCGCTGGGGTCGAAGGCGGGGCGCAACACGAAGGTCGCGATCGACGCGACGATCAGCGCGCCGCCGCCAACCGCAGTCATGATCGCCTCGCGCTTCTGTTCGCGGGTCAGCAGCAATCCGGCGACGCCCAGCGCAAAGGCGCCGAGGACCAGCAGCAGCGCTGCCCCGGCCATATAGTTTTCGCGCGTCACGATGTTCTCGCTGCGCGCCTGCTGAATGGCATCCTCGCGATCCGCCGCAGCCTTGGCGGCGGCCTCGCGCGCGCGCTGTTCGTCGGCCGCGCGCGCCTGTTCAGCGGCGGTGCGGTCCTGCGCTAGCCGGTCGGCGATGCTGGTGCAGACGACGCCGTTGGAGGGCATGGGCTGTTTCGCTTCGCGCAGGAATGCCGCAACCTCTTCATTGCTGATGGCGAAGCCGAAGCTCGCATCGCCATCGTCGGCGCGGGTCAGCGCGGCGTTGACGCCGAGCACGCGCCCGCACGGATCGAGCAGCGGCCCGCCCGAATTGCCGCGCGCGATTCCCGCCGTGTGCAGAAGCACCTTCACCCCCTGAAGGTCGCGGCGGCCCGAGAACACACCCTGCGAGCGGACCGGAGTGAGCGGAGTAATGAAGTCGGCGGCGGTGCGCGCGGTGGCGAGATCGACATTGCCCGGATACCCGAGCGCGATCATCGCATTCCCTTCGCTGATCGGCCCAGAATAGAAGGTCAGCGCGGGCAAGCGGATGCCGGTGAATTCGATGAGGGCAAGGTCGCGGTCGCTATCGATCGCGATCAGGCGGCCCTGGAACGACTTGTCGCCCTCCGACGGGACGACGCCAATCAGCACGTTACCCGGATAGCGCTCCGCAGCCTCCACCACATGTGCGTTGGTGAGCACGCGATTGGGCGCGACGGCAAAGCCGCTGCCATGGCCGAACCCGACCACCTCACCCTCGACCGTGGCGATGGTGACGATCCGCACAACGCCGCGCCCGGCGGCGGAGATGTCGTCGTCCGCGCGCGCGGGGCTGGCGGACAACCCGACCGCCAGCGCAAGCGCCAGCAGCAGGCGGTGAATCAGGGCGAACATCGGCATCGCCCGCAGTCCTGCGCGAAACGGGGCGCTGTGCGCAAGCCCGCTATTGCGCAGCGGGCTTGGCCGGTTTCGCGCCGTCGGCTGCGTCCTTCTTGGCAAGCAGGCGCACGAGCATTTCGCGCGGGGTTTCCCGGTCGGTATCGTCACCAGCTTCGCGATATTGTTCCTGCACCCGTTCACGCCGCCGCTTTTCGCGGTCGGTCTCATCAGCAATGCCGAATGCGAGCGGGCCGATCGTTGCGATTGCTTCGTCGATCATGCCGCGCTGCTCGAAATCGGCGGCGACCATGTAGCGCAGCGTGCCTTCGCGCGGGATCAGGAACATCGCCTCAACCAGCGCATTTTGTGCCGTTGCCGGAGGCAAAATGCCGCGACGCGAATAGCTTTCATAATAAGCGCGGGCGAAGCGCGGCTCGGTCGGGATCGCTTTCATTGCGGCGGCGATGCGCGCCCGCGCCGCAGCCCAGGCCGCGTCGTCGGTCGATTTTGCCTTGGTCAGGATGGCCGTCTCGATCTCGCCCTTGAAGTAATTCGCCCACGGATCAGCCGGTTGGGTAGCGAGCCAGCGATCGGCAAGCGCCACCGCCGCCGCGTCGTTCCCGGCAAGATATTCGGCGTCGATCAGGATGCGCCGCGCATAGGGATCGTCGGGATAGGGGCGGGCCAGGTCGCGGACCCGGTCGGCAAAGCCCTGCACGCGCTTTGCCGCGACGCCCGAGCTCAGCGAAATCTGGATCGGAAGCAGTGCGTCCTCGGCGGGGGACAGGGCGCGCGTCTCGATCGGTCCGACATCGAGATTTTCATAGCGGATCGCGGTCGCGTCCAGTGTCGAGCGGCGCGAATAGGCACGAACCTCACGATCGAGCGCGTCGATATCCCCGAACACTTTGAGCGCATCGCCGAACGTCGCCCCGCGGCTGATCGCGGTGAGATAGGCGTTCAGCATCTTGCGCCCTTCAGGAGTGCTATTGAGGTAATGGACCGTGATCCAACCCTGCGAATAGACGGCAAAGCCCGGGCCGGGCTTGCGCGGATCCGGGTTCATCAACTGGCGCAGCGGAACCCATTCCGACGTCCGCAGCGATGCCGCACGATCCTGCAGGAACAGGCCGAGCTTGACCACATTTGCGTCGTCAATCTCGATCGCCCCGGCATAGTCGGCAAACCCTTCCGTGTACCAGGCGGGATAGGCCGTGGTGAAATATTGGAAGGTGAAATGGTGGGTCAGCTCATGCTGCAGAATCGCCTTGGCAGACAGGGTGAGACCGCGCTGGCGGCCATCGCTCGGCGCCCGCGCGCTGATCCGCGGCATGACCGTGAACGGGCCGCGCATGGTCGTGTTGTAATAGCCAGCCACGCCGTAGGTCGGGAACGGCAGTGTTTCCTGAACCTCCTCCGTGGTGCGCATGAAATAGACGGTGATCTTGACCGGCACCTCGCGCGGACGCTTGGCGCCGGTCAGCGCCTGAAGGATTAGCCCGAATTTCTCCAGGTCGGCGACGCGCTTCTTGAGATCGTCCGCACTGCCCTCGCTATAGGCGATGAAATTGCGGGATTCGGCGCGGGTCCATTCCGCCTGCGCCGTCATCGGCGTGAGCAGGGCAAGCAGGATCAGCATATGGCGGAACATTGAATCGGCTCCCTTTTGACCGGAACCTAACCGATCGACCGGCACGGACAAGCGGGCATAGGCCACGCTCCATCGGTCGATCCAGCGCCGCCGCCATGCGCGCTGCGCACGGCCGCGGCGCTGGCATCGTCAGCCGCGCCGTTTGTCTTCCGGATCGCGATAGTTCGGATCGGCGAGATAGGGCTGCAGCTTGGCCATCGCCCCGGCAAGGTCATTCTTGTCGATCAGGTCGATCAGTTTGTTCGCGACGGATTTGCCGGTTCCGTGCGGGTTGTAGGCAATGACCTGCAACGCCGAGCGGGCGGCCTTGGGATCGTTGCGGCCCAGCATCACATAGGCCACGTCAAACAGCAGCGTGCGATCGTGCGGCACGAATTCGGCGGCCTGCAGCAGCCCCTCTTCGGCATTTTTGGTCGGCCGTTCGCCTGCGGCCAGGAAGCTGCGATAATAGTGCAGCAGCGGCTCGGCATCATAGGGGTCCGCCTTGTTCGCGCCGACGAACCATGACCGCGCCTCGCGCCAGATCTTGACGTCGGTCGTCTTGGCCGCCCGGGCGAGTTCGAGCTTTGCGAGGCCGAGATAGATCAGCCCCTTGGTCGATTTGGGATTGGCGTCCACGACGCGCTGTGCTGCGGCAGCGGCCTCGGCATACTTCTTCGCGTCATAAGCGGCTTCCGCCAGGACAAGCTGTGCAGCGGGGTCATTGGGATAGGGCGCGGCGGCGCGGACGGCAGCCTCATAGACTTTAGGCGCCTCATTCTCCGAAACCCCGGCCTTTGAGCGGATGCGAACCGACATCGTCGCGGCTTCCGCCGGCGAGAGCTTGCGCATCACCGGCGCTGCAGTGTTTAGCGACGCTGCCGGGACGGCGAACACCGTGCGGCTCTTGGCATTGAGATAGCGCTGCATCTCGCCGGCTAGCGAATCGACATTGCCGAACGCAGCGACCGCTTTTTCCAGCGGCTCGCCGCGGTTCACCGCGCTGATGTAATCGCCGATCAGCTTGGGCCCGCCGGGCGCAAAGGTGAAATAATGCGTCGCGAGCCAGCCATAGGCATAGATATGCGAAACCTGGCACCCGCCCAGTTTGCGCAGGTCCGAGGTCCGCAACACCAGCCCGACCGAGCACGCGTCGGTATATTCGAAATTTGCCGCGCGGTAGAGCGGGATGCGGCCAAAGCGCACGCTGCCATCGGGCAGGTCTTCGGCCGTGGCGTGGAACTCGGCAAAGCCTTCGGTCAGCCACATCGGCAGGGCGGCGGCGCTGAAATTGTTGAACATGAAGTGGTGGCCATATTCATGGCGCAGCACCTGGGTCGGGTTCAGCTCGAAGCGTTCGTCCACCCGCATCCGCGATCCGGGGTTGGGCTTGCTCCCCTCCTTGATCGTGAAGGCGACCGAACCGCCAGCGCGCGGAATATAGAAACCGGCGGCACCATCGCGGCCAAGATCGGCCATCGAACTGATGCCGGGCAGCATGTAGATGGTGACGCGATCGACCGGCGCGATCTCGCGGTCCTCGACGTTGCGGAATTTGCGCATCGCCAGATCGAAGCGTTCGAGCGCAGCGGTATAGCGTTCGATGAACTTGGGATCGTCATTGGCATAGAGCACGAAATGCTTGGTACTGGCCTCATACCATTCCGCCGATGCGGTGGCGGGAATGAGGAATAGCGCTGCGCACACTGCGCCGCGCACCGCGGCGCGAACGCCGCGAATGGAAAGAAACGACATCACGAACCCCCTATTGTTCGATCGGTCGATGCTAACGCGCCGAAACCGGATGTCGAGACGTTACGCGCGTAACGATCACAGGAAGTTGTAGGGATCGACATCCACCACCACGCGCACCTTTGCCGGCCAGTCGAGTGCGCCGAGCCAGTCGCGAATGACGTCCTGCACATCCAGCGCGCGGCGGGCGTGGACCAGCAGGCGGAAGCGGTGGCGGCCCCGCAGCATCGCGAGCGGGGCGGGGGCCGGGCCGAACACCTGCATCGCCTCCACCTTTGGCGCACTGCGGCCAATCGCGCGGGCGGTGTCGAGCGCGGCGTCCTTGTCCTCGCTCGACACGATGATCGCGGCGAAGCGGCCAAAGGGTGGAGCCCCGGCCTCGCGCCGTGCTTCGGTTTCGGCGGCGTAGAAGCCCTCGGCATCGCCGCTGACCAATGCGCGCATCACCGGCGCCTTGGGGCTGTGCGTCTGAATGAGGACATGGCCGGGCTTTTCCCCACGCCCGGCGCGTCCGGCGACCTGGCAGATTTGCTGGAAGCTGCGTTCCGCCGCGCGCAAATCGCCGCCCTCCAGGCCGAGATCGGCGTCAACCACGCCGACCAGCGTAAGGTTGGGGAAGTGATAGCCCTTGGTCACCAATTGCGTCCCGACGACAATGTCGATGTCGCCCGCCTCCATCCGCGCGACGAACTCCGCCGCCTTGGCCGGCGACCAGATCGTGTCGGAGGTAACGATGGCGGTCTTGGCGTCGGGGAAGAGCGCCGCCACCTCATCCGCGATACGTTCGACGCCGGGGCCGCAGGCGACCAGGCTGTCCTCGCTGTCGCATTCGGGGCAGGCGCGTGGCGTGGGGATGGCGTGGCCGCAATGGTGGCAGGCGAGGCGGTTGATCAGGCGGTGCTCGACCATCCACGCGGTGCAATTGGGGCATTGGAAGCGATGGCCGCAGGTGCGGCACAGGGTCAGCGGGGCGTAGCCGCGGCGGTTGAGAAACAGCAGCGCCTGTTCCTTGCGCTCCAGCGTCGCGTCGATCGCGCGGACCAGTTTCGGCGCGAGCCAGCGGCCACGCATCGGCGGGTCGGCGAGCAGGTCAATCGCCTCGATCGCGGGCATTTCCGCGAGGCCATAGCGGCCGGGCAGCTTGAGTTCGGTGTAGCGGCCGAGTGCGACTTGCTGGCGCGTCTCGATCGCCGGGGTGGCGCTGGCGAGCACCACCGGACAGCCTTCGAAATGCGCGCGCATCACCGCGACGTCGCGTGCGTGGTAATGGACGCCCTCTTCCTGCTTGAAGCTGGTCTCATGCGCCTCGTCGACCACGATCAGGCCCAGGTTCGGATATGGCAGAAACAGCGAAGATCTTGCGCCGACGGTGACCAGGGCCTCGCCCGTGGCGATGGCGCGCCACGCACGGCGGCGCTGCGACTGGCGCAGGCCGGAGTGCCAGGCGACTGGCTCGACCCCGAAGCGGGCGTGGAAGCGCTTGAGGAACGGCTCGGTCAACGCGATTTCAGGGAGCATGACCAGTGTCTGGCGGCCGGCGCGGATCGCTTTGGCGACCGCTTCGAAATACACTTCGGTCTTGCCCGATCCGGTGACGCCATCGAGCAGGAAAGGCTGGAAGGCGCGGTCGCGCACGGCGTCGCGCAGCGTTGCCGCGACCGTTTCCTGCTCTTCCGACAGTTCAGGCGCGCCGAAGCTCGGGTCCGGCAGCGGATAGGGGGTGTCGAGTGCTACCGTCACCCCCTCGATCGCGCCGCTTTTGACCAGACCGCGGATCACGCCGTCGGACACATCGGCGATCGTCGCCAGCTCGCGGATCAGGCCCTGACGGTCGCCAATCCGCTCCAGCGCCTGTTCGCGCTGCGCGGTCATACGCGGCGGCACCTCGCCAGTCGCGCGATATTCGACGATGGTCTTGCCGCCCTCCAGCGCCGAGGTGGAGCTGAGCGCCATGCGCAGCACTGACGCGAGCGGGGCGAGATAATAGTCGGCGGTCCATTCGACCAACCGACGCAGCGGGGCGGGGATCGGCGGCGCGTCGGCAACGGCCAGCAGGTTGCGCAACCGGTTGTCGCCAATCTCCTCGGTCGGCAGCCGCTCGGCTTCCCACACCACGCCGATCAGCTGGCGCGGCCCCAGCGGCGCGACGACGATCGACCCCGGCTCGACCGTCATTCCCCGGGGAACGCGATAGTCGAGCGGGCCGAGCGCTGAGTTGAGGACGATGACACGGGCGCGGGACATGTACGACCCATATCGGCATTCCCGAGTCTGTAGGAAAGCGGTATCGCACCGACAAAGGAGATCGCCGATGTTCCTCGCCGCCGCCCTGCTGCTGCAAGCCACCCCGCAATGCACCGCAACCGATACGGCGCTGCCCGCCAATCTGTCGGGTTGGACTGCTCCCGCTGACGGGTTCGGGGTCAACAAGGCGGTGATGCTGGACGCGGGCGATGTCGCGAAGCTGCCCAGTTTTCCTGCGGAGGTAAAGCCGGGCGGTGCAGTGATGATCGGCTTTCGGATCAAGACCGCGGGGCGCTACGGCATCGCGCTCGACCAGCGTGGCTGGGTCGACGTGGTGCCGAGTGTTGCCGGCGGCGAGGCGCTAAAATCGACCGTCCATGGCCATGGTCCGGATTGTTCGTCGATCCGCAAGATCGTGCGCTTCGACCTCCAGCCCGGAATCTACCGGCTTTATGTCACCGGGTTGGCGACGCCCTCCGTCAAAGTGATGCTCGTCGCGCCTTAGAGCTTGACGGCAAGGCCGAGTGTCAGGGCATGCTCCATCCGGTCCGGCGCGGTGCGGTTGAAGCGATATTGGTTGAGGTAGCCGACTGCCGCGTCAACCTTGCCGGTCAGCGGAAAGCCGATCTCGACGAAATTGCGCATCCGCTCATGCCCGGCGCGTTGGCCGAAATCGGTGGTGTTGAGGTTGAAATAGCTTTCATGCCCCAGCTCCAGATCGACCGTGTCGCTTAGCGGCAGGGTGTAGCTGATCTCGGGGCGGACGCGGTGGCCGACATCGTCGCCATCGCTGCGAAAGCGTTGTTCGAGCCGGATGCGACCGCTGAGCGCGCCCTTGCCCAGGGTGAGATCCGGGAAACCCAGTTCCTGTCGCGGGCGCCACTCGGTGTTGTCGACGCGACCGTCCTCGACGGCGACCACGCGGTTCAGGCCGCCGGTCAGCTTGAAGCCACCGCCGATATCAACGCCGATCTTGGCGACATACTGGCTCTCGAAAATGCCGCCCTCGGCATTCCCCAGCCGCTGATTGGTCTCGAACTCAAGGTCGACGCCATCCGACAAAGCGGTTTCCGCCGAGAGCTTGATCCACAGCTGCTCATCCTCGATCTGCGCGTGGGCAGCGGGGGTGGCGGCGGCGAAGAGCAATGCGCAGGCCAGGAATCGCAACGTCGTCGTCTCCAAAGGGTGCCGCAGCGCGATGCGGCGCGTATAAGCGCCCCGATTCGACGCCGCAGCGCCCGTAACACAGGCGCCCGTGAATTGGCGTCATCAAAACGTCATATGCGCGCAAAGGAATTGTCATGAAGTTTTTCGCCGACACCGCCGACACCAACGATATCCGCGAGCTGGCGGATGCCGGGCTGCTCGATGGCGTGACCACCAACCCGTCGCTGATCCACAAGGCGGGGCGCAACTTCCTGGAGGTCGTCGCTGAGATTTGCGAGATCGTGGACGGCCCGGTGTCGGCCGAAGTCGTCGCGCTCGATTATGACGGGATGATGCGCGAGGCGGAGATCGTGCGGAAGATCGCCGACAATGTCGCGGTCAAGCTGCCGCTGACGATCGAGGGGCTGAAGGCGTGCAAGG
>FWWL01004711.1_pt1 | contig 22451 bp, 25 predicted proteins | sample 2228331 | NCBI WGS metagenome assembly FWWL01 (sample SAMEA103939775, study PRJEB20133) | metagenome | reverse complement strand
TGGTAGTATTGTTTGATGTATGTCGGAGGTATGGCATATCTCGTGGGACTTTTGAGAGGTGGCGGAATACACAATTATGTCTGTCCAGAAATTGGGGGCATATCAAACCTTTAGCCGTGGTAGAGCCGATGTCAAATGTTGTCATTAGTTTTGACCTGCCCAGTTTTTCGTGGAAAAATTCAACCATCTGTGTATTATACTAAAATTTGAGAAGGAGGTAAAGGTGGAGAATTTCATCTTTCGCTTCCCAACTCCTTCTCAATCATCTCCCTCAGGAGCCATTCGGGCACTGCGCCTTTTAACATTTTGCCATTCAGAAATAATGTGGGCGTTGACCTTACCCCGAGTTCGTATCCCTGATGGATATCAGAGACGATTTTTTGCATCTTTTCTCCAGGCAACATGAGGCACTTTTTAAACTCTTCTCCATTCAGCCCTACCTTTTCCGCTAGTTTTATCAGATTGCTATAATCAAGTTTCTTCTGATTATCAAAGAGAATTTTGTTGTATTCCCAGAATTTTCCCTGTTCATCAGCGCAGAGCGAAGCAATGGCAGAATTGCAGGCATTCGCATGAATAGAACGGCTTATGAGAATGTTACACTTATTGTCAAGCGGAAAATGTTTGAATACAATGCGCATCTTATCCTTATAGTCAGAATATATCTTCTCCAGAACATCGTGAGCATTCTTACAGAAGGGACACTGAAAGTCAGAGAATTCAACAATTGTTATCTTCGCATCAGCGGAGCCACGGAAAGGCGAATCCCCAATTTTTATGTTATGAACAACTGCTGTGCCTGATAGAACATCCCTGTATCTCTCACGCCACTCTCTTTTTTCAATCCTTATATCCCTTATGTAAAGAAATACAATGGCTGAAGTGGAAATTATTACGAAAAAGGCTGAAACTAGTGGATGTTTTCTCAGTAAAACCAGCGCCTGGGAATACAGTATTCTTACGGGAGAGAGCCTTTCTTTTATGACCTCATGGGAAGCAATAGCCAGCATTGACAGATTTATTATATAAATCCCTATGCACATCAGGCAGAGTGCTTTAATTACAAGGAGCGATACTGCGAATAAATATATTGAAAATAGGGACGTGAACAGAGAGAATCCAAACATACAGGAATAAAAGGTCTTCCTTTCCGGTATGCCCTTTATAGAGTAAAATAATACAAATATAAGAATTAAAGAGTATGTGACAATTCCGTAGTAAGAGTTAGAAATTCCCAGTATCTTGCCATACTTGCTTGCTATCACCACATCACAGTTTATAAACTCAGAGATAGCGCAGAAACTTCTGTATGTGAATTGTGATTCAATAAGTTTATTATGAATAATCTGCGTATATACAGAATCTAAAATTCCTGATAACGAAAGGATAATAAGAAGTATATTTTTGATTCTCATGCTCTTTTAATGTCCTTAATTCTCAGCCGCACTTTCTGAAGACCATTCCAGTTATTTATCTCTGGATAGCAGATTATATTTATTCTTTCTGTCGCCGCGTCAATTGCATCCCCCATTTCGAAGCCCACTGCATCAATCAAATGTTCTCCATCAGTTAATTTTAGCATTAAATGATTGCTCCCTGCTATCCTTCGATCTATGACTCTTGCATCCTCCAGTAACAGATTTGGCTCCGGATTGCCCAAACCAAATGGCTCCAGCAGTGCGAGTTCATGGCAGAGTTCTTCAGTAATATCCCTGATCTTCAGTTTACAGTCAATATTTATTTCCGGGCAAAGGTCCTTCTCCTGGAGGTGTGAATCAACGCATCTTTCAAATTCGTCAATAAAGGGCAATATATTTTCTTTGCTTATAGTAATGCCTGCGGCATGTCTGTGTCCTCCGCAGTTAATCAAAAGATTTCTGCAATCATTCAGGCACTGGAAGAGGTTTAACCCGGGAATGCTCCTTCCTGAACCTTTGCCTTTACCATCGGTGAATGAAATCAGAATTGTGGGGCGGTAGTAGCGTTCAACGAGGCGCGAGGCAACAATTCCTATGAGCCCGGGATGCCAGTTATCACTATACAGGACGATGCTCTTTCTATGTTTAAATTCACCACTGGACTCTATCATCTCAATTGATTCAGAGAATATTTTCTCCTCAATTGACTGTCTCTTTTCATTCAGAGCGTTCAGACGAGAAGCGAGGACTTTAGCATTTTCAATGTCCTTCTCAAGAAGTAATTTTATCCCCATATCCGCCTCTGACAGCCGGCTTCCAGCATTTATTCTGGGTCCGAGCCGGAAAGCCACTTCACCGCTTGAAACATTATCTGGGATTCCACTCACTTCCTTTAAGGCAATAATGCCAGGTCTTGATGAGTTGCTCAGAAGTTCAAGTCCAATTTTTGCAAATATCCTGTTCTCATTGATCAGCGGTACAATATCACATATAGTTCCAAGTGCAACAAGGTCAAGATATGTCCTGAGATTAACCTCCTTCTCTTTGATGAATCCCCTGTTTACCAGTGATCGCCGTGTGGCAATTGCAAGATAAAAGGCGACACCCGCGCCGGACAATTCCCTGAATGGGAATGGATTCTTCTCTGCCTTTGGATTTACAACGGCGTCCGCAGGTAAAGGGAGAGGAGGAACCTCATGGTGGTCCGTCACTATTACTCTTAACCCCTCGCTCTTTGCATAAAGTATTTCAGAGTGGTTTGTTATTCCACAATCAACAGTGACAATCAGATTAACACCCTCGGATTTCAGAGAAGAGACGGCTTTTTTATTTAAGCCATAGCCATCAGTTATTCTGTTAGGAATGTGATAAAGGACATTTGCTCCCAGTTGTTTTAAAAATGAGTAAAGGACAGCGGTTCCTGTTAAGCCATCAACATCATAGTCACCATAAATTGCGATTTTTTTCCCCTGAATAATGTGCCAGGATAAAATTTCAGAAGCAGTATCCATCTGTCGCAGTAGAAAGGGTGATGACATCCATCTCAGTGCTGGCTTTAAAAATGCCTCAGCAGAGAGGGGGTCAGAAATACCCCTCGTTAATAATATTTTTGCGGTTATTTCTGAAATTTTTAGATCCCGGGAGAGTCTTTTCTCTCGTCCATCAAAGGGAATTGGTTCTGTCCATCTCTTTTCTGTCATCGCTGGCATTTCAAACTTCTAATCCCTCTGCCAGTAGAGTATAATTGGTGAGGCAATAAATATGGATGAATATGTGCCCGTGATGAGTCCGATGAGCATAACAAAGGCGAAGTCGTGAATTACAGGCCCACCGAGGAAGAATATGGCAAGTACAACAAGAAATACTGTTACACTTGTGAGAATCGTCCTTGACAGGTTTTGATTTATGCTCAGGTTTATAATATCTCCAAATTTCATGCCCTTTTTGAGTTTTAAATTCTCCCGTATTCTATCAAAGACCACAATTGTGTCATTAATTGAATATCCAATAAGTGCGAGGAATGCAGCAATAACTGTAAGGGACATTTCTTTGTTGAAAAGGGAACAGAACCCGAGGGTTATTATAACATCATGAATAAGAGCAATAATTCCTGCGACGCCCCAGAGGGGTTTAAACCTGTAACCAACATAGATGAGAATTCCGATATTTGCCAGAAGAATGGCGAAGAGCGCCTTTTTCTGCAGATCCCTTGACACCTGAGGACCTATGCCCTCTACACTCAGCACTTCATATCTTTTTTCTTTGAATGCCTCCCTGAGTTTGGCTTCCGGTTCTGTCTCAAAGGATGAAACCTTGATCAGAAGGGAGTTTCCCTCTGATTTCTGAATCACCGCATTGGAAAGTCCCACCTTGCCAAGCAATCCTCTCAGCTCATTGAAGTCCTGTGATTCATCAAACTTCAGGTGGAGGACCGTGCCTCCGGTAAATTCTACCCCCATGGAGAGGCCACCTTTTCTCCATATTGACAATATACCTATCGCTATCAATATTATAGAGAGTGTAATGAAATATTTTCTTAAGCCAACAAAATCAATTTTTGTCTCCGGGAAGGTTCTCATCTTTTCCTCCTAAATGCTGATCTCCTTGACCTTCTTATTCTGCAGTAGATAATCATAAATCACCTTTGCCACGAACACTGCTGTAAACATATTCGCAACTAGCCCCAAACTTAAAGTTATACCAAATCCTTTTACGGGTCCACTCCCAAAAAGGAAGAGGGCCACAGCAGCAACGATTGTTGTAAGATTTGAATCAAATATGGTGCCGAAGGCCTTGACAAAGCCGGCATCCACAGCAGCCCGCGGTGTCTTTCCCAACCTCAATTCCTCCTTGATTCTTTCAAAGATCAGGACATTGGCATCCACTGCCATACCTATTGTCAATGCAATTCCTGCAATGCCGGGCAGGGTAAGCGTTGCTTTTAAGACAGACATTATAGCAATAATAAAAAGTATATTCAGGATGAGACATATGGAGGCAATGAAGCCAGAGAAGCTGTAATAATAAAGCATGAAGACAAAAACCGCAATTGTTCCTACAACAGATGCCCTCAAGCCCTTTGATATGGAGTCCTGTCCGAGTGTGGGTCCAACAGTAATTTCACCTACAAGTTTTAAGGGCGCAGGCAGGGAGCCAGAGCGCAGAACAATTGCAAGGAGTTTTGCTTCCTCATCAGTAAAATTGCCCTCAATAATGGCGTTGCCTCCCGCAATTACATCCTTAATTCTTGGTGCTGAATGAACAACATCGTCCAGAATTATGGCAAGCCGCTCCCCCACATGCTCTTTTGTAATCTCATGAAATCTCTCAGCGCCTGCCGGGTTGAATTTTATTGCTACATACGGTGGGAACTGGTCAAACTTTGCCCTGGCATCAACAAGGGTTGAGCCTGTGAGAAGCGTCTCCTTGTATAATAAATATGTTCTGTAATTTCGGATTCTTGTTTCTCTTTCCTTTGTTTCTCCAATTAAGATAACCCTGCCTTCTGGAACCTTGTCCTTAATAAAATCCAGGAGTTTGTTCCTGCTCGCAGAGGTAAGATAGGGGACATTTCTCTGTGCACCGCTCCTGTCCTGAACGGGCTCATAGGTCAGGAAAACACCCTCTGGCAGTTTATCCTTCAATGAAGAGAGAAAATCGCTGGAATCATCAACAAGTTTGAACTCAAGGAGAGCAGTTTTGCCAATGAGTTTCTTCGCCTGCTCCTTCTCTGCATCGGTCTTGATACCCGGCAGCTGGACAACTATTTGGCTTTCACCCTGTTTTGCAATCAATGGCTCTGCTACCCCGAACTGGTCAATCCTGTTTCTTATTGTCTCAAGGGCCTGGTCAACAGCCCTCTCAAGCAACCTTTTCTTTTCCAATTCCTTTAACGAAAGTTCAAAGGAATAGCCATTATCCTTTGCGCCTGAACTTACAATTTCAAGTTCAGGGAACTGGTTTTTTATTATATCCCTGAAGAGGTCCTCTATGGTTGCATCAGGGATAAATACGTTAATTCTCTCACCACCTGAGACCTTTGCCTCAGCAATGCCCTCTTCCGTTAACTTTTTCTTTATATCCTGTGAAATTAAATCCATATTTGATTCAATCACCTTGTTTGTATCAACATTAAAAATGAGATGCATTCCACCCTTTAAGTCAAGCCCAAGTTTTATGCTTCTTTGCGGAAAAATCCTCTTTAATCCGCCAGGAAGTTTTTCTGAAAATGATGGGATGGTAAGGAGGATCGCAATTAATGTCGCAAGGCTAATGACGACTATCCGCCATTTCAGTTGTTTCATAAATGCCTCCTGATTATAGTAATTTCATATCATTTATAATCAGCGAAAATTTACAGTTTAAAAACTCTGCTGCCTTTCTGCATAATATCATTCTTGAAAGAAAAATTTCAAAGTATTCCATTACTTTTGAAATCTTTGTGTCAATTGTGAGAATGAGTGAGATTGTATGCGTACTATTATTGATTTCAAGTTTTGACTCTGATGCAGCAAAGTTTACCCGGTCGTGGATATCAAAGGTAATCAGATTGGGATTTCTTACCCTTGACCTGTGGACATCAGATTTGTCAGCAATTACCAGAGATGATGTAATTTCGTCTGTTATATCCGCTTCTTCCTCCTCATGGTTTGCAACGGCCCGCATTACCTTAACTGTCTCCTCAGGCGGGAAATTGCACTCCTCCATCAGTTTTTCAAGCATTAAGGCCGTTGATATACCGTGGTTCTTTCTTCCCAGGAGATTTCCGATATCATGATAAAATCCGGCGATCTCTGCGAGCTCGCAGGTTCTTTCTGGATAGTTTAACTTTTTTAAAATACCCCTTGCCCTTTCTGCAACAATCTCTGCGTGCCGGAAGCCATGTTCTGTGTAGCCAATGCTCTCAAGGTATTTATCTGCATTCTCCATGTAGATACCTGTCTTGGGATTGTTCTTGAGGTCTTTTAGTCCTGGTAATAATATTTTTTTTGTTGATCTCCCCATCAGCCCTCTTTTTTCTTATCCTGTGCTGATCCTGCGATTGCAGATTTCTGGATTTTGATGCGAACGTCCTTTGCAATCTCAAGCATAATAAAATTTTCCGAAATATTTACTACCTTTCCATAAATTCCGCTGTTTGTCAGGACCTCATCCCCGGGCTTTAAATTTTCAAGAAATATCCTGTGTTCCTTCATCTTTTTCTGCTGTGGTCTGAAGACAACAAAGTAAAAGACAGCGAATATTATCAGGATCGGAATCAAAAAATCAAACATTGTTGCCTGTGGTACTGAGGGCTTTTCTGCTTGAGCATAAACAGTTCCTTCAAAGATCATTCTTCACCTCCATAGTTATTTCTGAACTTCCTCCTGAATTCCCCGAACCTATTTTCCTCAATTGCTCTCCTGATTTCAGACATCAACTCCTGATAGAAAAATACATTGTGAATTGTATTCAACCGAAATGACAGGGGTTCATGGTTAATCCAGAGATGCCTGAGGTAAGCCCTTGAGAAATTTCTGCATGTGTAACATTTGCAGTTAAAATCAAGGGGCGATTCGTCTTCAATAAACTTTGAATTTTTTATGTGAATCACTCCGTTCCAGGTGTAGAGAGAGCCGTTTCTTGCGTTTCTGGTGGGTATCACGCAATCAAAGAGGTCTATTCCAAGAGCAACAGCATCAACTATATCCTCGGGTTTGCCCACTCCCATGAGATATCTGATGGTTGAAGAGGGTAGCATCTCTGCAGTTATTTGAGCAAGTTCAAGCATCATGGAGCGCTCTTCGCCGACGCTCAATCCTCCGATTGCATATCCGTCAAAGCCAATATTTATCATTTCAAGAGCGCATTCCTTCCGGAGCGCAGGGAACATTCCTCCCTGGATGATTCCGAAAAGCGCCTGTGAGGCATCTTTTTGATATTCCTTACACCTCTTTGCCCACTTCAATGTTAATTCCATGGAGCGCCTTGTTTCCTCCTCTGTGGCTGGATATGGAAGACACTCATCAAGGATCATTGCTATATCTGAGCCCAGAGAGCCCTGAATCTCCATTGCCAGTTCAGGAGTCAGGAGATGTTCAGAACCATCAATTGTTGACCTGAATATAATTCCCTCATCCTGAACCTTCCTGAGTTCAACCATGCTGTATGCCTGAAAGCCGCCGCTGTCTGTTAATATTGCCCTCTTCCATCTCATGAAACGATGAAGTCCGCCAAGATTTTCTATCACCCTGTGTCCGGGCCTGAGATAGAGGTGATATGTGTTAGCAACGATAATCTCCACATTGCAATCGATCAGGTCATCAGGAGTGAGTGCCTTCACAGAGGCACCTGTGCCAACGGGCATAAAGGCAGGGGTGCGCACCGAGTAATGGAGTGTATTAAGGATTCCTGTCCTTGCAGAGGAATTATTGTCCTGTCTCTCTATCCTCCAGAGGTTCTTTCTTGTATTCAGTTTTTCCACCTGTAGCACCTTTTTGTGAGGGATACATTTTAATTATCTTACAATCAGAAGATGTCTATGTCAAAAGGAAAATGTATTACAGAATCAACATGGCATCGCCATAACTTAAGAAGCGGTAGCGTGATCTAATTGCCTCATTGTAAGCATTCAACAGGATTTCCCTCCCTGCAAAGGCAGCCGTCATAAGAAGTGGTGTTGAGCGCGGAAGGTGGAAATTTGTAATTAATGCATCAATCGCCCTGAATCTAAATCCGGGATAGATAAAGAGAGAGGTGTAGCCGGAAGCCGGGGTGACCCGGCCCGTTTTAAGGGCGGATGTCTCCAGAGCACGAACTACCGTTGTCCCGCATGCAATAACTCTTTTCCCTGATGACTTTGTCCTGTTAATAATTTCTGCAACCTCCTCTTTTATTTCAAACATCTCGGACTCCATCCTGTGTTCCTTTATGTTTTGTGTTCTTATTGGTTCAAAGCTTCCCCTGCCAACAAGGAGTGTAATAAAACATATCTTGATGCCCTTCATCTTAAGTTCAGAGATTAATCTCTCGGTAAAATGAAGTCCTGCAGTTGGAGCAGCAATGGCACCCTCCTTGATGCCAAAGACCGATTGATACATAATTCTGTCAGCCTTCCTCAGGGGGTGGAATCTGCTCCTTTTGATGTATGGTGGTAAGGGTGCGTTTCCGACTTTATCCAGAGTTTCACGGATGTTCTCTGATTCAAAGGAGATTATCCAGTTTCCTCTATCAATCCGCCTTTCCACCACCGAAGAAAGACGTCCCTCCCATAAAATCTTCATACCCTCCTTTACCTTCTTTGATGGTCTGATGAGAATTGACCATCTCTTTAAGTCAATTTCTTTGATTAAGAGTCCCTCCACATCTTTGTCTCTATCAGTTTTTCCATAGATTCTGTATGGCATGACCCGCGCATCGTTCAGGACAATGAGATCACCAGGCAAAAGGAATTCTGGTAAATTAAAAAATCTTTTATGAAAGATTTCGCCCGTTGATTTGTTCAACACAAGCAGTTTACACTGGTCGCGAATCGGTGTTGGTTCCTGTGCAATAAGTTCTTCGGGTAAGATATAATCAAAATCATCAAGTTGGAACGAATCTTCAGGAAAGGCCATCGCATACCACAATGTTTCCCCCGATCTTCTTACCCTCATACATGGCTTTGTCTGCGAGATTAATTAATTGAAATGAATCCATTGCGTCCTGGGGAAATGCAGATATTCCTATTGTCACTGTCAGATTATTTTTTGGCTGAAGTTCTTCGCCCTCAAAATGAAAGGCTTCAATTTCAGCCCTCAGTTTTTCTGCCACAGCAGCGGCAGAGGATTTGCTGGTTTCGGGCAACAATGCCATAAATTCCTCTCCGCCAAAGCGGGCAAGCACATCGTGGGATCTTAATTTCTGCGACATAATATTAGCGATCTGCTTGAGGACAATATCTCCCTTAAGATGTCCCATCCTGTCGTTGTATGCCTTGAAGGAATCAACATCAATCATAAGGAGTGATAGCACCCTTCCGTACCTGCTTGCACGCTGAACCTCCTTTTCAAGCCGTTCAAAGAAGTACCTGCGATTAAATAGATGAGTGAGGGGATCCTTGTAGGACAGTTCTATTGTTTTCTGGAATATAAGGGCATTCTCAATTGCTGTTGCGATGTGTTCCGCTATCTTGCTGTAGAGTTCAACCTCGCGTTCTCCGTATGCGTTTTTTTCTTTTGAATGTGTCACCAGGGCGCCGATTACGTTCCCTCCTACAACGCGCAGAGGAACGCAGAGGTAGGAACCGATCTCTTTTTCAAAGCCCTTATAAAATTTATGAATGTCATACCCGCTTGTGTCATTTATAAGCAACGGCTTGTTTTTGTTGATTGCCTCCCACACAATGCCTTCGCCCTCTTTAAAATTCAGATTTCTTACCGTCTCCTCGCTGAGCCCGCTGGATGCCTGAATAAAGAGCTGATTTTTTGATTCATTGAAGAGTAAAATAGCGTATTTCTCCGCCTGCAGAGATGTTGCTATGAGATGCATGGAAAGTTCAAAGAGTTCGTTCAGTTGTAAGGGGAAGCTCAGCGCCTTTGAAACATTATATAGAATATAAAGTTCAATTACCTTCTCCTGGAGTTTGTCTCTTTCGTTGCGTAATTTCTCAATTTCCTCCTTAAAATTTTTAAGATCGTCCTCTGTTAAGATATCCTTCATTAATACCACCTCCTTATTGTTGTTCCGGGGAAATAGTGCTGAAGAATCTCTCTGTAGTTATAACCGTCTTCAGCCATCCCCTTTGCTCCCCACTGGCAGAGGCCCACGCCGTGTCCCGAGCCCCTTCCCTTAAATACCGCAGAATTGCCATCTATGAATACCTCAAACATTGTGCTTTTTATAACATCATATCCCATAATCCTCCTGAAATCAACACCGCTTATCGTTGCCTCTCCGGAATTCCCCGAGATTTTTATCTTCTTTACCCTCCCGCTTTCATATTGAGAGAGAACCTTTATTGAGAGAATTTCCTTTATCCGGTAACCGGCTGAACGCAGGGCGCTTTCAATTTTTGATAATGGAATGTTCTGGGACCAGTTGAAGGCAGGCGAGTTTTTGCAATATTTACATCGGACCATTTTAAGATAGGGCTTTGCTTCTCCCCAGACATTCCTTCCATCCTCTGTCCACCCGCCACATGTTGAGAAATAATAGGGCTTTATTAGTTCATTACCATAAGTCAATACCATGCCCTCTGTATTTTCCACGGCGTATATGACCCTCGCATCCTCCGTATCCGCACCTCCATAGACCTGGTCTAAAACGCTTGATTCAAGGTCATAAAATCTATTTGTCCGGTCTCTTTTTTTGTAAAGCGCGTAGGTTCTTGCCACAATTGCCTGTGCCATAACAGCATCAATCTCCCAGGCCGATGATATTTCGCGGTTAATTACGCCCTTGAGATAATCCTCCATGGAGAGTTCATTTATCACCACAAGTTTGCCATCGGTATCGACAGCCACTTCCGCTTTTCCCCTGAAGGGTCTGCCATTGAGGTTCATTATTCCATCCAGGGGAATTACAGTGACCCAGTTTGTTTCACTCTCCCTGCTGTTTAACAGAATTGTGCCTGAGTTTACCTCCAGTTTGAGCCCGGAGAACTCTTCTGATTTAAATATGGGAGAATAGGTCCATACATCGCGAATCAGAAGATTCTTGCCGTCAATTGATATTGCGGAAAGCCCTCGCAGGAGCGCTACCCTTACATGGGGTATATTCCTCCTCTCCTCAGCCGGAAGGATAAAAGTCAAAAAAATCATGAATAACAAAATTGAATAAAATCTCATCTAAATTTAATTTATACAAAAAATCCTATTATGTCAATGAGAATAGAATTGGAAAATATTGATGACATGGGGGAGGGAATTTATCTGGAGCAAAACCAATTGATGAAAGAGCCCCTTTTTGATAAAATTTTAATGTGTTTGGAATAGACCTGCATGTCCATACAGATGCCTCACCGGATGGAGATATTCCGGTGGATGAGATTTTTAAGGAGGCGGATGAGAGCGGCCTTCGCGTTCTTTCCATAACAGACCATAATGATACCTCCGCGCTAGCCCGGGCGGAAGAACTTGCTATAAAGTACAATATTAAATTTATTCCCGGTGTTGAATTTAACAGCAACTTTAACGGAAGGGATATCCACATCCTGGGCTATTTTATTGACAGTAAATCGGAGAAAATTTCAAGGATTATAGAGGAGATAAAATCAAGAAAGGAGGAGCAGGCGCGGGCGCGGGTGAAAAAATTACAGGAGCTGGGATTCTTCATTGAATATGATGATGCAGTGAGGGCAGCCAGGGGCAAGATCCCGAATGGTTCTACCTTCTATGATGCGCTTATTGAAAACAAGAGAAACCACGACAATCCTGCATTAAAACGATATATTGACGGAGACCGCTCTGATTCGCCGCACTTTAATTTTTACAGGGATTTTTTTCGGTACGGTAAGCCTGCCTACATCCCGCTCACCCATGTTGAGACAGAAAAAGTAATAGAGATTTTGCTCGGAGCCGGCGCTCTGCCTGTTCTGGCTCATCCATACGATATTCCTGATGCAGAGATTAAAAAGATAATAAATAACGGGATTCTGGGAATTGAGGCATATTCATCCTACCACAGAGAGGAGCAGAATGAACATTTTGTCAAAATGGCTGAGGAATATAATCTTCTCATCACTGCAGGCTCTGATTTTCACGGGGGTCATAAACCAAAAGTCAAACTTGGAATGTTCCTGAAGGATGGGGAAGAGATTGTTGAGAAAATCTTCGCCTGGAAGGAAAAAAATATAAGGGAGGACATGAAATCTCAGTGCAGGCCCAGTAACTTATGAACCTGTGGTATAATTCTAACATCCCTCAAGATTTTTGAACATTCTATCTGAAGATTATTTAATAGGGTTTGTTGGGGAGTATCAGTGAATGAACCGTATTGAGTTGCGGGCTGGAGGATAAAGGGTACCTCAGGCGAGATTTTTTTCACCATCAGGGCTGCTTTTAAAACCTCATATTTATCTGTTCTGGATGTAATCACAACCTTCACGAAAACATCCCTTGCCACGGACAATTTTAAAAATTCCATTACATCCCTTAGGTTTACATGGCGCCTTGTAGAACTGGGGAGTTTTATATCCATTGCAATTATGTCAGTGTATTTAATTATTTTTTTCAATGCCTGAGGAAGTGTCCCATTTGTCTCAAGGTAGATTTTAAATCTTCCTTTAATTGTGCTGAGCCAGTGGCTTAAAAAATCAACCTGCTCAAGGGGTTCGCCACCTGTGACAGAGATTGAGTGATGTCCCGGGGATTGTTTATCAAGGCTCTTTATAAATTTGTTTAATCTTGAAATGTTCACCGGATTGGGAACAAGGTTGAATTTTTTGCTTCCTGCCTCACTTTCAACGGAGCAGAAGCCATCCTTCATACTGCTGTAGGGAGTGTCACAGTAAATGCAATGAAGAGAGCAATGCATAAAGCGGACAAAGATCTGCTTGACTCCCACATAGAGTCCCTCGCCCTGGATGGAGGAGAATATTTCACCAATGAAGGCATTTTTTTCCTTTTGTGTCGCCATCATTTTTAATTTTTGTTCTCTTTTCTCAACCCCCTGCCTTCTTCTATGTGGGCATAGACATTATAATTGTGAATGGATTCCATGCTCTCTGCATCCACGGAAAACCAGAAGAAGTTTTTGTCCTGCTTTAGTTTCCATGCAATCTCTCTCACCAGGTCTTCAACGAATCTCGGTCTCCTGTAGGCTTTCTCGGTTACAAATTTCTCGTCTCTTCTCTTTAACACAGGGTATATATCACAACTTGCAGATGACTCAGCAATTGCAATTAAGTCCTCAATCCAGAAGAAATGTTTATATCGCACCTTGATAGTTACAATACACCGCTGGCTGTGGGCACCCTTTTTACTTATTGCCTTTGAGCAGGGACAGAGTGTGGTTACTGGGACCTTAACCTCAACGATAAAATCCGGTTTTCTGTCAACGGAGCCAATTAACCTGCATTCGTATTCCATTAATCCTTCTGCCCCTGATCGGGGTGCGCTTTTTGTAATAAAGTATGGAAATGCCACCTCCACGTGGGCTGATTCAGCGTTGAATTTTTTTCTGAGTTTTTCTAAAATTACACTGATTTTATTTATATTAATCTGGTTTGAGTGTTCATTTAAAACCTCAATAAATCGGGACATGTGAGTCCCCTTGTAGTGCTTTGGCAGGTCAACGGACATTGTGATTATGCCCACTGTGGGCTGGGTTCCGTTTACGCGGTCCTTCACAACTATAGGATAGGGAACGCCTGTTATCCCCACTCGCTGAATCTTAAGATTTCTCTTTGGCTTGCTTTTCTGGATGTCCTTGAGCTTCATCTAATCCTCAAAATATTCAGCGGAGGCATTATCCGATTCCCAGACAGTAACGCCCTTAACTTTTGCATCACCAGGCATCTTCTCAGAGAGTTTTCTAAAAATGTAATTTGCAATGTTTTCTGCCGAAGGATTTTTCCTTCTGAAGGCAGAGTGCCTGTTGAGCAGAGTATGGTCAAGTTCAGAAAGAATGCTATCCAGTTTTTCCTTCACTTTCTTAAAGTCAATTGCTATGCCAGTTTTGTCAAGTTTTTTGCATAAAATCTCCGCCTCAACCTTCCAGTTATGACCATGGAGATTTTCACATTTCCCCTGGTATCCCTTCAGATAATGGGCGCCAGCAAAGGCTCTTATAATTTTAATCTTATACATAATACTTGAGTATATCACCTGATTTTGATTCAGACAAGAGAAGTTAAATTACATAAGATATCCTGTGCCCGGGAGGGCTATCAGGCCCATCACATTACTGGGTGTAGATAAATTTGCTATAACAGCCCTTAATCTTTTTGAGATATCGCTCCGGCAGTTTCTCCTTTGATTTTATACTTTCCATTACTCGTGTTGGTCCCAGATTATAAGCAAGGAGCGCGGTCTCAAGGTCACCAAAGTATTCTATTAACTTGGCGAGATAGTATGTTCCCAGCGCGATATTGTCTTCTGGATCGTGAAGGTCAAAACTCCCATTCTTAATAACTTCCTTTGCAATAGAATTTGCCACAGAGGGTTTTACCTGCATTAATCCCACTGCACCCTTTTCTGATACAGCGTTAACCCGGAAGGAGCTCTCAACCTCTATGATACATGCAATGAGATAGGGGTCAAGATTGGTTTCAGTTGAACTTTTGATTATACTGTGAATAATCTTTTGATTTCTTCTATCTCTGGAATCGGTTTTCAAAGATAAGATATTGTCCTTCAAGTGCAATTGAACGGGTCTTCTGTATGTAGCAATAGTAGACGAACTCAGAAGCACCTCAATTGAAAAGATGACGGTAAGGGCACTTATTATCTTCCGTGCGCTCTTTTTTTCCTTTAATTTTTTCATACAGGAAGGTTCAGTCCTTCCCGGGCAGAAACCCGGGAAGGACAAATAAATTCAGGCCTTTGCCTTACCCTGAACCTTCTGAGCCCTCAGCCCCACTGCTTCCAGACCCTTTTCAATCTGTTCCTTCACTGTCTCTGCGGTCTCGCTGACGAACGTCTCAACCTGCGATTTTAATCCATTGATTGAGTTGTTGATCTCCTTCTCAACGGAAAGTCCTCTCTGGACTGACCTCTGATAGAAGTCCTTTGCCATGTCAATACTGAGGGCTACTGCTCCCAGTGCGGCGAGGTAGACTTTTCTCAGGCTCTCCACACCAGTTCCCTTCTTTGTCTTTGCCATTGTTCCTCACCTCCTTTTTGAATTATTTTTTGCCTCTTTTTAATTTTTTTTCAAGGTTTGCTACTCTTAAAGAAAGAGCGTCAAATTCCTTTCTTGAGGGTATTCTCAGAACTTTAAATAATTTTTCCACACCATCACCAAGAATCTTCTCAATTTCGTTGCGAAGAAGGTTTGCTCGTTGTCCTACCGGCGCACTCTGAAGTCTTTTCAGGGCATCCTCCAGCTTTTTTCTGACACCACTGGATAATCTTGTCCCTCTGTCAACAAGCTCCTTTATCCTTACCTCCGTCCTGTCTTCAGCATATGAAATCAGTTCAAAGACAGCGTCAAGCCTGTCCCTGAGTAGTTTAAGAATGTTCAAATTCGCCTTCTCTCCCATATAAACACCTCCTTAAAATTTAATCTATTATATAATTTAACACACCGCGTCAAACCTGTCAAGAGAAATTTACGCGTTGCGTCATAAAAATTTCTGGTCTGTGATAATTGTCACATACAGAAATTGACATTTTATCTAGAATAGTATATATAATAGGCAAGGGGGTGTTTATGGAAACAAAAAAGAAATTGGGGGATTTGCTGGTAGAGGCGGGGCTTATTGATGAGATGCAACTACGAGCTGCCCTGGCTCACCAGAAACAATGGGGCGGGAGATTTGGATCAATTTTGATTTCAATGGGGTTTATTACAGAGGAAAAACTGCTGAAGTTCCTGAGCGCCCATCTTCAGTTGCCTGCCGTTGACTTCAGGAAGGTTAAGGTTCAGGAGGATGTGCTGAAATTGCTTCCTGTAGATGTGGCGAAAAAACATCATGTTCTTCCAATTGCAATATGGCAGGAGGGAGGTAAGAAGTACCTCCTCCTTGCGATGAGCGATCCCACAAACCTTGCGGCGATTGATGAGATTCAGTTTATAACCAATCTTCATGTCAAGCCGGCAATTGCAACAGATACTGCTATCGGTGAGGGAATCAGATTCTATTATGAAGGGATCGGGCTTCCTCCTGGCAGAGAGGAAGGCGGGGGCCTTCCGGTGAGTGAGCCAGTGGATGAGCGAATGATTATTTACCGTGACAGAGAGGATACCATAACATCAGAAGAGATCGCTCCCACGCCAAAACCGGGTGTAGAAAGGGAGAAGAAACCGCCAGAGCAGAGAGATGCCTGGGCGCTTGCATTTACACTGGCACAGATGCTTGTAGAAAAGGGCCTCATTGATAAGGAAGAACTTCTCCGCCGGCTGAAAGAAAAGAAGAAATAATTAAAATGTCCGAGAAATTACTGACGGTATCCGGACTGAGAACATATTTTTATCAGAAAGATGCCACAGTGAGGGCAGTTGATGGAATTTCATTTTCCATTGGAAGAGGTGAGATTGTAGGGATTGTAGGAGAATCGGGCTCCGGGAAGAGTGTCACAGCCCTCTCAATACTCAATCTTGTTCCATCCCCAGGGAGAGTTATAGAGGGAGAAATTTTTTTTCATGGAGAGAATCTATTAAAACTTAAAGATGAGCAACTCAGAAGAATAAGGGGCGCAAAGATCGGGATGGTTTTTCAGGAACCCATGTCATATTTTAACCCTGTCTTTACAATTGGTTATCAGATTGCAGAGACAATAAGAGAACATCTGAATGTGAGCCGTGCTGAATCAGAAAGGCTCACTATTGAATCCTTAAAGTCAGTGGGTTTTCCTTCTCCGGAAGAGAGACACAGGGAATACCCGCACCAGATGAGCGGAGGTATGCTCCAGAGGGCAATGCTTGCAATGGCGCTCTGTTGTGGACCTGAACTTTTGATTGCCGATGAACCTACAACTGCCCTTGATGTTACAATACAATTTCAAATCCTTAAATTGCTGAAGAAAATAAGGGATGAACGCGGGACATCAATTATTATTATTACCCATGATTTTGGAATCATTGCGGACTGCGCAGACCGCGTACTTGTTATGAAATCAGGAAAGATTGTGGAGGAGGGAGAGACAATAAACATTTTCAATTCACCCACCAATCCATATACTATGGAACTACTTAAATCAATGAAGGGGCTTGGAAAGGAATGAGGTCTGGAGAAAATAACTATGGCTCTGCTGAGCTGTAAGGGATTGAAGAAATACTTTGAGGTGAGAAGCGCCTTTCGTTTTGAGAGAAAAAAGTTGATAAAGGCGGTTGATGGCATTGATATAGAAATTGGTGAAAGGGAAACCCTCGGGCTTGCCGGAGAGAGTGGATGCGGGAAAAGCACTCTGGGAAGGGTTTTGTTGCGTTTGATTGAGCCCACGGATGGCAGGATCTTTTTTATGAATAATGAAATCACTAAAATGCGTGAAAAAGAATTAAGAGAGTACAGAAAATACCTGCAGATAATACTCCAGAATCCCTTTGCCTCATTGAATCCACGGCTGAAGGTAGTTAGAAGCGCTGGGGAGGGGCTGGAGGTTCACAAAATCTGTTCAAAAAAGGAAATAAAAGAGATAATGTTAGATATGTTCCTTCGCGTTGGTCTCAAGAAGGAGCATCTTGACAAATATCCCCATGAACTGAGCGGAGGGGAGAGGCAGAGGGTCTGTATCGCCAGGGCACTGGTTTTGAAGCCTAAGGTAATTGTGGCAGATGAACCGGTCTCTGCACTGGATGTTACGATACAATCACAGATCATTGACCTTCTCCAGGGATTACAGAATGACTTCTCCCTCTCCTATCTATTTATTACGCACGATTTAAGGGTTCTCCGTCGCATTGCCCACAGGACTGCCATTATGTATCTTGGGAAGATAGTGGAACTCGGGAGTACAGAGGAGATTTTTAAAAATCCCCTCCATCCATATACAGAGATTCTTCTGAATTCAATCCCGCCGTCCCATCCTCAGGAGAGGAAAAGAGAACTTCAGATCCTCGGTGAGGTGCCAAGTGCCACAGATATACCCTCTGGCTGCAGGTTCAGAACCAGATGTCCCTATGCTTTTAAAAGGTGTGCTGAAGATATTCCTGAACTAAAAGAGATAACTACAGGTCATTGGTCTGCCTGTTTTTTGAGGTAAGTATTAAATTGATTAGTTGATCCTTCGTATCAGGACTCAGGTCTTTAAAACAGAATCCAACGGTTTTGTTTATATTTTCTTTTGCTGACCAGGCAACCTCTGCATCGGTCTTTAATTGATTGTCATGAGAAAAATAAAGGGTCAGATTAACCCTTTTCCCCTTCTCAAGGGGCTCCAGCGATTCCACTCCTATCCCGCCCTCGCTTATATCCACTGAATAATCCATATATATTGAGTTCTCTGTGTGCACATATACTGGAATTCGTATGTGTATCCTCTCTGATGCCCTCTGGTTTTTATCGGCTGCTGATCCGGCTTTCTTCTCTTTATCTCCGAGTATAAATCCTACATCCCTTTTAGACACTACCCTTTCTATATTTTTTATATATTCACGGGCGCTTTTTTTGCACTTATTGAAATACTCGTCTATAGCAGAATATGAAAAATAATAGATGAGATTTTTTTCATTCTTCAAAATAGCAGCCCTACCTTTTTCCTTATTTTTTTACACAATTTTAAAAAATCTGTCAAGTATTTTCAAAAACTACTCTCCAATGATGGCCAGGACATCGCCCTCAATAACAGATGCGCCCTCCTGTGTTTTTATCTCCAGAATTCTTCCCTTTGCAGGTGACTCCACTGGAATCTCCATCTTCATTGACTCAAGTATCATAATGGGCTCACACTCCTCAACGGTCTCTCCCACCTTCTTCACAATCTTCCATAAATTTCCAGTGATCGGAGCCTTTACTTCAATTGCCATTGAGTTTAAACTCCTTTCTATAAAGAATAATCAGCGCGCTGGTAGTTTCAATAAGATCCTTGCCTCTTCTACAGTTGCTGGCTCCCGCCCGATGTCTCTTGCCATGCGCACTGCTTTTTCAACAAGTTCTGCATTGCTCTTTGCCATTACATCCGGTGCAAGATAAAAATTATCCTCGAGTCCCACCCGAATATTCCCGCCAAGTGTGAGGGCTGCAGCACAGAGCATCCACTGGTCTAAACTTATTCCTATTACCTCCCAGGGAATGCCAGGAGGAACAAGGGACGACATGTGGGCTAAATTGCGCGCTGTTGCTTGAATTCCGCCGACAACGCCGAGGATACAGCTCACCTGAAAATTTTCAAGGAGTCCCATGTCCATTAATGGATAGACCGTCTCAAGGTGGCCTACATCAAAGCATTCACATTCCGGCTGAACGCCATTCTCCTTCATTACTTTGAGGTAGTAAATAATTTCCTCAATGGGATTTAAAAATTCAAAGGCAAAGACAAAATTCTTGCGCCGGGGGCTATATTTTGCATAGTTCATGGTTCCCATGTTTAATGCAGCAATATCCGGCTTAACTGCGGGGATATGGGCAATTCGCATCTCCTTCGGTATTCCGATTGCGCCTGTGGAGAAATTTATTAACACCGGACAGCGTTTACGAACCTCATCGTAAATTTTCTGATAGACCTCAACGCGCATGGTAGGACTGCCATCGTCCTCACGGGCATGAATGTGGACAACGGAGGCTCCAGCATTATAAGCACGAAGCGCCTCTTCTGCAATCTCCTCCGGCGTATAGGGAATGTATGGACACTGGCTTCTGTTTGCAACAACCCCGGTAAGGGCACATGTAATTACGACCTTATCAGAAAGAGTTCCCATGATAACCTCCCTTTATTACACCTAATCATCCAGAATTAAGGAATGATTCGTGTCTCCGGGATAACCCTGCCTCTCCTGATGAGATCAATCTTAATTTCATCACGAAATTCAGGATGCTTCCTATCTGCCCTTCCATTCTGGTTCGCGTTTTTGCATGAAAGCCATTATACCTTCAAGCATATCCTCTGCCTGCATGTTGAGGGCAAGCATTCCGGATAGATATTCCAGCGCCTTATCATACTCCATGTCACGCATTGTGTAGAAAGCACGCCTGCCAAGGCGCAATATTGCGGGACTTTTTTTATTTAACTGCCCTGTTATCTCCTTTATCTTATTGTCCAGTTCCTCCCGTTTAACAACCTCGTTTATGAAACCCAGTGATTTTGCTTCATTTGCTGATATTCTGTTGCCTGTAAACATCATCTCAAGGAGTTTCTTGGGATTTGTGGTTGAACGAATCAATGTGGCCATAATGACATAGGGAAAGAGTCCCAGGTTGATCTCCGGTGTTCCACACTGGATGTCGTCGGCAGCAATTACAATATCGCATGCGCACATCAAACCAAATCCGCCGCCGAGTGCTACGCCGTTTACCCTTGCCACGAGCGGTTTTGTCAAGCCCTTGATAATCCTGAAGAGATCCAGAAATTGTCTCTGAACCTCGTGGCGCTCAAGCGGTGAGAGTTGAGTTGCTTCATCTCCAGCAAGGTCCATTCCGGCACAGAATGCCTTTTCTCCGCTTCCCGTCAGGACAATGCTCAGGACATCCCTGTTTTCATCAAACTCCCGAAGTGATTGGGATATTTCTTTGAGCATCTTTGGATTAAGGGCATTTCGTCTCTCTTCCCGTGCAAGTATGAGCCATCCCGTTTTCTCACTTATTGATGTTTTTATGGTCTCTGGCACTGATTCTCCTCCAGTAAATTTAATTGTTTTTATACTGGATACACACCGTGCTTTCGCGGGTGCCTGTAAATCTTCTTGTCCTTTGTGAATTCAAGTGCCTGAAAGAGCACCCTTCTTGTTTCTCTCGGGTCAATAATGTCATCCAGGTATGCCCTTGCGGCTGGCATCCTTACATTAAGATATGGCTTAATCATCTGAGCCATGTTATCCACCACCTCTTTTTTCTTATCCTCAGGTGTTTGTTCAAGGAGTTTTTTGGCGAAGATGCTCACCATTCCCTCTGGGCCCATGACCGAGATCTCACCTGTAGGCCAGGCGACGATCAAATCAGGGTCGAAGGACTTTCCGCACATGGCGTAATACCCCGCTCCGATGGATTTTCTTATAATAACAGTAAATTTTGGTACTGTTGCCTCTGCAACAGCATGGATGAATTTTGCACCATGGCGTATTATCCCCTCCCTTTCTGCCTTTGACCCCACCATAAAACCAGGCACATCTGCGAGAAACAGGAGCGGTATATTAAAGGCGTCGCAGAGCCATATAAAGCGGGCTGCCTTATCTGAGGCATTTATATCAATGACACCTCCGTAAACCATCGGTTGATTTGCAACAATACCTATGGAGTATCCTCCTATTCGCCCGAAGCCGGTGATGATATTTTTTGCCCAGGCTGGTTTGATTTCAAAGAAATATCCATCATCCACGATCATCTTTATAATATGATGCATATTATATGCCTGTTTGGGATTTTCCGGAACAATATCAAGAATTTTATCGTCAATCAGTGCAAGGGGATCACCCTTAAACTCCTTTCGGGGTGGCTTTTCATCACAATTTGAGGGAAAGAATGATAAATATTCTTTAATTGCCTTTATGCAGGCAACGTCATCCTCCACCTCAAGGTCTCCAACCCCGCTTATTTCACAGTGAATCTTTGAACCGCCCAGGTCATTCTCACTTATCTCTTCACCAATGGACATCTTGACAAGCGCAGGTCCAGCAAGCCCCATAAAACTCTTGCCCTTTACCATGGGGACAAAATCAGCAAGCGCTGGAATATATGCTGTTCCTGCGAACCCTGGTCCCATCATGGCCCCGATTAGGGGAATGACACCTGACATAAGAGACTCTTCTTTGAAGAGATAACCAGAATTTGTAAACATTGCGGCCCGCTCAACATTATCAGAGGCGCCGAAGCCACCGGAACTGCCGGGGTCAATGCGCGCACCACCGGAGTCAAGGATCCATATCATTGGTATTCTGGATTTCAGTGCAATCTCACGGATTCGTGTAGCCTTTTCCTCACCAATCTTGCCCATGGAGCCTCCTTTCACTGTATAGTCGTAGGCAACCACCGCAGCATATCTACCGTCTATTTTGCCATATCCCGCAACGACGCCGTCTGCATCAGGTTTATCCGGGTCTTCGCCAGCAAGGATTCCAATTTCGCAGAATGTTCCCGGGTCAAATAAAAGGTCCAGTCGCTCCCTGACCGTTAATTTCCCCCGTTCATGCTGTCGTTTAATCTTCTCAGGACCGCCTCCCTGTTTTGATATCTCCCGCAGTTTATGAAGATTTTCTATCTCCTCCCGCCTCTTTGATTTTATCTCACTCACTTGATAATCCCTCCTTCTTCGTATAAAGGAG
>FWWL01001419.1_pt1 | contig 22460 bp, 20 predicted proteins | sample 2228331 | NCBI WGS metagenome assembly FWWL01 (sample SAMEA103939775, study PRJEB20133) | metagenome | reverse complement strand
TTAAACCATGATTAGGCTGGTTGGGACGATGATCCCGAATCACATGCGATAATGTGGACGACAAGAAAGGTTAGGGGTTGCCGGTGAAAAATATAATGGGAGTGATTATGTGAACCCTGTCATTGGTTTGGATGTGTCCAAAGGGGAAAGTCATGCGCAAGCTTTTGCAGACAGAGGAACGCCCTATGGAAAGATTTTTCGTTTTAAACATGATCTTGATGGACTTGCGTCTTTTCTTCGTTATGCTCAAGAGTTAGAATCCTTTACTGGGAAACGTGCGGCAGTCGTATTAGAGGCAACGGGTCATTATCATAGTCCAGTTGTTCAATTCTTGGATGAGCATCAGTTTGTGCATATCGTGATTAATCCGTTACTTTCACACCAAGCGAAAAAGGCTAATTTACGCAAGGTAAAAACGGATGCCGCTGATGCATACCAGCTGGGAGAAATGTTCTACAAAGAAGAGCTGGAGCCTTACAAAAAACGAGGTCAGTATCTGATGAATTTGCGTTACCTGACAAGGCAACATGAGTCTCTAACGGATATGTACGTTCAAGCAAAGTTACAATTCCAAGCGGTGCTGGATCAAGTATTCCCGGAGTATCATGGCGTGTTTGGTGACCTTTATGCGAAGGTTTCCCTTCGTTTCCTGGCTCTATATCCAACGTCTCAAGCGGTGCTCGCGATGTCCGAGCAAGACGTCATGACGCACATTCAGAATCTTGCGGGATATGTTAATCCCAACGTTTGGACGCTGGAAAGGGCCCAAAAATTAATGGCTGCAGCAGAGCGTAATCCCTTCAAGGAGACAGCTTTCCCAAGTCATTTAATCTCTCTGGAACTACTTATTAATTTACTTCTTCAATACCAAGAACATCTATCGAAACTTGATCAGTCCATAGAGGAGTTGGCTCAACAATTATTGGAGTATGATTTAATTCAATCGATCCCCGGTATTGGTACTAAACTTGCGGCAACAATTTTAGCCGAAATCGGGGAAATCGATCGGTTCGATCATGCAAAGAAACTGATCGCATTTGCGGGTATTGATCCTAGCGTCTTTTCTTCCGGAAAGTTTACTGCTACTCGAAATCCAATTACTAAACGTGGTTCTAGAAAGCTCCGAACAGCCTTATACCAAGCTGTTCGTTGTGGTCTGCGAAGCTCACGGAATAAAAAATTAAGGCTTTATTACGATAAAAAGCGTGCTGAAGGCAAACTGTTTAAAGTAGCTGTGATTGCTTGTGCAAATAAACTGATCCACTGGATTTATGCCATCTTAACCAAGAAAGAAGCCTTCCGCTTAGACTGAATTAGCAAGCCTTAGACATTGAGGAAAACCTTCCCAAATATTGTGGGACGGTTATTTGTCGTACCCTTTTTCCAGTATAGCATCCTTCGTTTCGTTCATTAATAATTAAATATTGACAACCTATTAGCTGGTATAGTAGCAAAGGGCTGCCATTTGGCAGCCCTTACAATATTGCACTATCGTTCTGTGTCGTAATCAGACTTCCTCTCTTTCAAGCAATTGTAGTACACGGAAACTAACCTTTTCTTTACAACAATATTATATTATTACTTGTAAACCGAAATCCGCCAACAATACCTCTCCGTCAAATACAGATGCTGCTTCTTCCTTTAACAACTGAACATCCCCAAAATGAGGTAAGTGCGATATCAGTAATTTCTTTGCATTTACTGCTGCCGCTATCTTACCAGCTTCATGTGAATTCATATGACCATACTGGCTAGCGTTGAATTCTGCATAAAATGAAGCTTCAGCAATAAGTAAATCCGCATCTAAAAGGTATGCAACTAGTGTTTCATCATATCGAATATCAGCTGTATACACTAATACCTTGCCTTCAGCCTCTACCCTCACTCCTAAGCAATATACATCGTGATTAGTTCGGAAAAAAGATAACTTTAAACCGTCCTCAAATAAAACAGTAGCACTTTCGTTAACTCCTATTGCATACGAACCTTTCATAACAGGAATAGACCATTCTTCTTCAAATTCTTCGGAAATTAGAAGCCTCAACGGCTTTTCCCTACGCTGCAAATCCATATCAATTAAACATGCATATTGAAGACAACCCAAGTCTGCCATATGATCATAATGACGATGAGAGAGAAAAACAGATGTAATCTCGCTTATCTCAATGAATTTCTGTAAGGCTGATAATACACCACTGCCGCAATCGAGTAAAATTTTGTGGTTACCTGATTCTAATAGATAGCCTGCAGTTGCTTCTCCTGCTTTCGGAAAAGCACCCCATCTTCCAAGAACGGTTAATTTCATAGGAGTACCACTCAATTCTGTATTTTTTGTTATTTTACCATAATATAGAATTATAGATGGGTTCTTGTAATAATCTACCCGTTAGCAAGAAAGGTTGCAGGTCGTAATCGTGGCAGTCTTTGATGTGGGTTATTGAGCTATCGTATCCGTCCTCTATGTGGAATCGTTAAGATGAATTTTTGCCGAGAGCCCCCCTCTGGACCAGTTGGGACTAAATCGTCCGAAGGAATAAACCCAAACTTTTGATATAACCTTCGTGCAGCTTGACCGTCAGGGATGTCATCACCAAACGTAATAACTGACACTTCTGAAGGGGTCTGAACATGACTTAGGATGTGATTTACCAATAATGTTGCTATTCCATTCCCCCTTGATTGGGATGAAACTGATAACCACCCAATCTTATAGCTTGGTGCATGTGATGCAGAAAATAACACTCCACCAAGTAAGCTTGACCCTGGTGAACCATTATTCTCACGTACACAAACAGCTGTACCTCGATTTATATTTTTCTCTAATGCCTTAATAAAACTTGGGTCATCCACCATTGGACCAAAAAGGTACTCCACCTCAGAGGCTAGTTTTAACCATCCCTTTATGTCTTCCTTTGTTACGTTCACGACATTCGTCATTTTGTCCCCCAAATACTCACTCATTACCTTATATTACCATAGTAATCTGGGCGTTAGCGCAGCCAGATCGGTCATCTTCTTTGCTTTGTTACGATTTTTCCGTTTCGCTTCAGTTGACTTCATAAGATTGCTTAAAGAGCAACATCATAGTTCATGAAACTTTTGATTTCTAAATCATTTACCCATTGGAGCAATCTTTATCGGCGTTCTATTTATTAACCCAAATTGACATAAATGCACCAGAAAAGGATCGTTTAAAATCTTCAATATTAACAAAATAATTTTCCAAATTGAGCTTAGAATCAGTGATGGATGATTTACAACAAATCCTTATAACTTTCCATTTTCTTTAACTGCCCCAGTAACGACAGCCAAAAGACCGACCGTTGGAATGACTTCACCTTTACTATTAATTTTCCCGCCATTAAAACCGACAGTAACAGATGTAATACAGGGTCTATCCTTTTCTATTTCTGATAGTACATCAATAACAGTGCTACGTCTAAATGTCTGACCAAATATATTATAATCTTTAGCCACGAGGTACCAAGTCTGCATGAGACAGGTAACATTACCCATAATATACCATTTTAACGCGGTGTCGTGTTAAATAAAATGAACAAGCAAAAGGCCATCGAGACTTTCTCGACAGCCTGAGAGCTGCAGTCGCAGCTCTTTGCAAACTTTTACTCTTTCAATTGAATCCAGCTGTCGTACTCGTGGATGGCCCAGCCGGAGAACGAGGGACGTTTTTGGAGCATATCGATCACTTTCCCGAGCTCCTGCATCATGACGGCCTGTCCCTTGGAGTAAAAGGTGATGGGGCCTTCGCTGCTCGGCTTCGTTTCGACGGCGATGATGACTGACTTGCCGTCCCGGTCCGCCTGGTCCATTTCCGTCGAGACGATGGAGAGGATGTCTTCCGACGTATCGCGATAGGCCATCAGGGTGGTTTGATCTAACTGGCGGATCATCCACTCGGATAACGTGCTTCGTCCGCCTTGTCCGTCCGGAACGTCGAACTTATCCAGCCAGCTCGGTAAGGCCGCACCAGCAATCATGTCCGGAGTGTCAGCTTTGGTTTGCTGTACGAAGCCGGTGATGGTGTCCCGCCAGTTCCCCAGCAACGCATCGGTTTGCTGTTTCCAGATCGGCATGGTGTACGGCTCCACGTCGAGATGGATGCCCTTGAACCGGGAATCGGCCGCAACGCCGGCATTATAGGTTTTCACCCAATCGATCGTTTTGTACATCTTAACCTGGCTGTCGGGCAGGATCCAATCGGGCGCTCCATCCATAGCATGCACATCCATGCCGAGGGTCCCGGCTTCGCGAATAAAGTCGGCGTATTGGCTGGAGGGCACATCGATGTCGATTTGCAGAAAAACAAGATTGATCTGGTTTTTCTGCAGGTACTGCAGCACCTCGGCTTTGTTTTGCAGCAGTTTGCCAGTGTTCCACAGATAGGTGGACTTGTAATGCGGATGGCCTGACGGAGCGGGTGTAACCGTAGGAGCGGTCGCGGGGGCTGCTGCCAGCGCGTCCGGAATAGCCATCGGTTTTGGGACCGACAGCTCCTTCACCGCCGGGGCGAGCAACGCGGCCATCTCCTGTCGGGTCATCGTTTCATGCGGCCGGTAAGCCCATTCGCCCCCGGTTTGCTTGACGTCGGGACCGAACCAATGATGGCCGATCGCGGCCGTGACGGCTTCCACCGCCCAGACGGCCGGTTTGTCCAAAAAGACGACCTCCGGTTCAGGCGAGATTCCGTGACTCCGGGCATACCGCCAGACCATTGAGGCGGCTTCTTCGCGCCTTACCGGCTGTTCCGGTGAGAAAGCCGCGGCCGAAGTACCTTCAACGATTCCCGCTTGGGCTGCGGCGCGTATGTAGGATTCCGCCCAGTGACCCAGGATGTCGGTAAAAGGGCTTGAGCCGCCCGAGTCTTTCAAGCCGAAAGCGGCGGCGGTCAACTTGGCGAACTGGGCACGGGTCAGCGTTTGCTCCGGTGCATATTGTCCGGGGGCGATGCCGTCGACAATCCCAAGTGTTTTCAAGTCTTCGATATACGCATGATAGGGGCTCGTATCCGGCACGTCCGTGAAACTCGCAGCAAGGGCAGAAGGTGCAGCCCATACGCAGGTTACGAAAGCGGCAGACAACAGCATCAGCATTTTTTTCATTCGGTTTTCCTCTCTTGTTTCGGTTTCAATTGAACGTTCTCTTTAAGATTAACAAAGTGTTCTTTATATCGCACACCACAAACGAACCTTTTTTGTGAAGATTTTGTGAACAGGAACGTGAAGCCCTCCCGCTCTTGATTTACGCATTGGCCCTAACCTGAATGGAGTCAGTTACAGGAACTAAGCATTATTCATCATGGATATATTTACCAAACACTTTTTTTTATAATTTTGCCATAAAACAAAACGTTGTTCTCGAATGTTCTTAATAGAGAACGGGACACCCTGTTCTTCATAACCTTTTTTTCTTCTCTTGGCCCTGCTGTGATCAGCGGGGCCCTTTTTCGTATTATTAGGACAATCCGTTATGGTTAGAAAACACCTTGTTTTGAACTCTACAACGGTGGAACGATTACCGGTTCCAGGAATATTTCAAGATGACCGCTGAATTTCTGCCGATTATAACGTTTTGAAACAACACAGCAATCCGTAAGAAGCGTAAAATTAATCCTAGTGTTAAAATAAAAAAGAAATGTGCGCCTTATTATAAAAAAGGAGGAAACTATCATGAATGATTCCAAAAAGCAGCTTTTCCAACCCATCACCCCGCATTTGTGGTTCGATAAGGAGGCGAAAGAAGCCGCGGAATTCTATTGCTCTGTATTCCCGGATTCTACAATCACGAGTACGACGACCTTGCACGATACGCCCTCGGGTGATTGCGATCTCGTTTCGTTCAATATCTGTAGACAACCGTTTATGGCCATCTCTGCAGGGCCGTTCTTTAAGTTAAATCCTTCAATCTCGTTTATAGTTAATTTTGATCCGTCCCGGGAAAAGAACGCGAGAGAAAAGATAGATGAGGTGTGGAGTAAGTTGTCCGATGGCGGCACCACGCTTATGCCGCTTGATAAGTATCCGTTCAGCGAACGGTATGGTTGGATCCAGGACAAGTATGGAGTCTCATGGCAGCTGATTCTGACGAATCCGGATGGGGAGCCGCGGCCCATGATTGTCCCCTCCTTGATGTTCGTAGGCAACAACTGCGGCAAGGTGGAAGGGGCACGCGAGTTCTATCTTTCGGTCTTCCAAAATGCTAAACCTGGCTCCCTATTCCGATATGGCCCCGGCCAAGAGCCAAACAAAGAAGGGACGGTTATGTTCACCGACTTCATGCTGGAGAACACCTGGTTTGCGGCAATGGACAGCGCGTTGGAACACCAGTTCAACTTCAACGAGGCGATTTCCCTAATGATCTGTTGTGAGACGCAGGATGAAATCGACTACTACTGGGAAAAACTTTCCGCCATACCCGAGGCCGAGCAGTGCGGCTGGCTTAAAGACAAATATGGCGTCTCGTGGCAAATCTCCCCCGTCGCATTGGATGAGATGATGACCAAGGGCACGCCGGAACAACGCGATCGCGTCACGCGGTCGTTCTTGAAGATGAAAAAGTTTAACATTGCAGAATTGCACAAAGCATTTCAAGGGAAATGACTGTGCAGAAAATTGTGACATTAGTATGGAATCTCTCGCTTGACGGCGTTTTCGACGCCGTAAACGAGAAGCATGTGTAACGTGCATCAGGCAGACCATTAAGGTGACGCGTCCTCTTGTTGGACAGCGTCACCTTCGGGATGCTCGCACCGTTAGCTTAGCAAAATATCTCTTTGTTTGCATGCTCTGTTCGTGTTCCGATAATTACCGTAGCATCCTGTTCTTCCGATCGAACCGTTTTAGTGAGTAGTCCGTATTGAGCAAAGAGTTCTTCGGTCAACGGTGCCTGTCGTGCACTAGTTTCAACTAGAAGGCAGCCCTGCTTAGCAAGCCAGGAAGGTGCTGCAGCTACAATTCTCCGAAGAACATCAAGTCCGTCAGTACCGCCGTCAAGTGCTAATCGTGCCTCATGGATACGGGCTTCCTGCGGAAGAAGTGGAATTGCCTCGGTAGGTACATAAGGGGCATTGACTACGATGATATTGACGCGGCTTTGAAGTTGGACGGGAAGCGGTTCGTACAGATCTCCCTCATACACGAAACCATCACAGGAACGTATATTACGACGGGCACATTTCACCGCTGCAAGGTCAATATCTACAGCATGCAATTCAATATGCTCCAACTCTTCGATTAAAACAGCACCCAAAGCGCCGGTGCCGCAACACATGTCAACTACTATGTCACCTGACTGAGCGAAGGCGACCGCCTGTCGGGCAAGGAACTCGGTACGATGACGCGGCACAAAGACACCGATATCCACCTCAATCCGCAGACCGCAGAACTCCACCCATCCGATAAGGTGTTCGAGGGGAAAACCAGCGACTCTCCGATCCACCAGTAAAGCGAGTTCGTCAAGAGTTCGTGTAGATGAAATGAGCAGACGAGCCTCATCTTCTGCAAAAACACAGCCGGCATTACTAAGCTTGTCGACGATTCTAGAATAGATGGTACTTTCATGAAGACAATAATAATTCAATAAATCATCCTACTTTTCATGGGTAATTACCTTTAGTTTACATGCCTTTCCCCTTTCTATGTTTGTAGAAAAAATTTATAACAAAACTATCCTACCTATTAGCGAAGCGAGGCCGCCGATCAACTTTTCACAAAGCCCCTCAGTATAACTTACATTCAATCATTAAAATTCTCTATCCATCTTGAATCTTGCTTTAAATCGATCATACTCAAAAAAATTCCCATCCAAATCTTCAAAATCTAATAAGTAAAACTCACCACAATCTTGAATTTCATATACCTTTACATGATTTGATTTCAAGGCATCAAGCGCAAATTAAATATCCTCAGTCAAGAAATTAAAATAGGATGTTTTCGAGTTTTCTTTATTAACGAATTCAACAGGTTGTTTCTCATTCACTTGGATTAATCCTAGTACAGTTGTATTATTATGTATCTTTAATGTAGCGCCCAGTCCCCAATTAACTGTAAGCTTGAACTCCAAAACTCTCTCATACCATTTAATTGATTTCTCTAGATTTTTAACCGGAATAAATATACTACCAATCTCTTTGATAACTGACTTCATTGGATCACCTCTATATGGCTGACTTTATAACAAATTACAACTTGTTGCTTTGTCTCGAGCGTTCGCAATTTCTCCAACTTTATTTCAAGATCTTCGAGATGTTCAAACAACCGAAGCCCCTTGCCGAGTATAATCGGTGCGATAGTCATCTACAACTCGTCAGCCAAACCAGCCCGGAGTAACTGCTGCCCTACTTTCGCTCCCATTTGACATATTGCCTCCTTAATTATAATCCACCTTTTAGTTATTAATCTCATACTAGCAAAAAAATGTAGAGAGATTTCTTCTAAATTGCTATATTTGCACACAATCGGGAGTCAAATTTGAAACCAATTTTATTCAATTAGGGCAGATTGGGGTATATAAATTATATTCCACACCAAGATACAACAAGGAGGTAATGAATATGCTGAAGAACAAGTTATTAATGACCGCTCTTGGAATTGGTGCAACCTATTTACTCCGGAACAAAGGGGCCCGTGAATCTTTGATGAACAAGATCCAGTCCTTTACCAGAGGTACGCGAGGCAACTCGGCTGAAAAGTATTCTTCTTAATGACAAATTTATAAGTTACCTTATCCCTGAAATGGGAAAAAGTCTTGACACTCGACAAGGTGTGGACGACACGAAAATTTACCCCATTCACAAAATGAACAGCCGCCAAGGTACCACTGGCAGCTGTTCATTTTGTATTGAGTTAACTCGGTCGCAAGCAAAAAATCTTTTTGTTTAATGCAATGTTGTTAGCTCTTATTTCAATATTCATTGAGTGTTTTCGTCAATTTTGTATTCTAAAATATCTCCAGGTTGGCAATCTAATGCTTTGCAAATTGCTTCTAAGGTTGAAAGCCTGATTGCTTTTGCTTTTCCATTCTTCAATATGGAAAGATTAGCCATCGTTATTCCAACCCTCTCCGAAAGTTCTGTAACGCTCATTTTCCTTTTAGCAAGCATCACGTCAATATTGATTATAATCGCCATGTTATTCACCTCAGACCGTCAAATCATTTTCTGATTTTATATCAATAGCCTCTTTCAAAAGCCTTTGGAGAACAGCAGCAAAAACGGCAATCACTATGGAGGCAAAAATCATGACCAATCCTATAACTATAATACCTGGAGCATCATCTTTATCTGCTATTAGAAAAAAGAGTGGCATGCCTACCACATACAAGCTACTGTATGTGATTGCACAGTATTTTATATTTTTTAAAGCTCGTACAGATAATTCCGAGAAAGCTTTGTTATTGTCAATATAGCTTAAAAGTTTAAAAGATTGATACAGAGCAAAGTAAAAAGGTATCGCCGTTGCATACAAATCAATAAATACGAAATATTTCAGATAAGCAATATCTGGATACAATTCTGCTGCAAAATTCCCTATCTCAGGCACCAAAAATATGCACAAAGCAAGTACCGGGATTCCAATAAGGATAACAGCTATCTTTAAAAAGAGTGTTGTTCCTTGTTTCATAAAAAGCACCTCACTTAATTATTGTTAATTTGAATTTATCACACAATTTATTGATTTACAATATATATTGATTGATAATTAATATCCAATAAAACAAAATAGCCGCGCTGCGCGCGGGTCCATTAGTCTATATTTCTTGTCCTCGGAGAAGTGTTTTCGAGCGAATCAACTGCTATACAGACGGTACATCAAAAAATTGGTTCATGACGAGTCCAGCCGCAAGGATCGAATCATTTGGGGTTTGCTCCAAAACAACAAGCTTAACACCACGACACGTTTCAGGAATATTCTCCATAATACATTGTCTCAATCGTGCCATAATTTTGGTTCCAAGTTGATCAATCAGCTTGCCTGTGAACAGCACATGATCGGGATTCAGGAATGTGATGACATTGCTAACCGTCATACTTAAAGCCTTCTCCACCTTTTCTGACCACTCTACCGCGAGAGGGTCATTATTCTGCAAACGCAGCATTAATTCCTCCACGGAACAACCCAAATTTCGTTTTATTCCACTACTGGAGGCAAGTGTGGTCAGACAGCCACTCGAGCCGCAATGGCACGCCTTGGCTTCATCTCCGTAGAACGCTTTAATGTGGCCCAATTCCCCTGCTACATGATTGGCCCCAGTGTTCAGCTTGTTGTTCATGATATGAGCTCCACCTACACCATGATCAAACTTGAAGGTCAAGCTGTGTGTTGAGGCCGCCAAGCTGCCATTCAAATTTTCAACCACGGCAAGCAAATTAGCATCGTTCTCTAAATAAACCGGCAGGTTGTAATGTCCCTCGAGTTTTTCTGCCAAAGGGACTTGGGTCCATTGCAGACCTGGAGAGTGTAGAACAATACCTGTAGAAGAATCGACTAATCCCTGGATACTGCAGCCGATCCCTTTCAGCTGGCTCATATTAGGCACGTAACTCAACAGCTCATTGATAACTTTCTTTATACATTGCACAGTAAGTCCCTCGTCTCGGGTCAATGGCAGCATTTCAACAGCTTCAGCGTGAGGCTTCTTCTGAAAATCGACCAATGTTCCGCGAACATATTTCACTGCTACTTCAATCCCAATAGCATAAAGGCTCCCGCTTTTGACTTCAAGCGGTACAGGCTTCCGCCCTACTCCGTTCTCCAAAGGCATGTTCTCGTGTAAAATATCCTCTTGGAGCAAACGGTTTACAATATTCGTAATCGTCTGCTGCGTCAATCCTGTTTTATCAGCCAATTGAACACGGGAGATCGGTCCTTCGGAATAAATAAGGCGAAGCACCGTCTGCTGGTTGATAGATTTCAGCCATTTATTACTTGTGCTTTGATTCAATATCATTACACGCTGACTCCTTCCGGATTGGCTATTATCCTTTTACAGCACCTAGCGTTGCTCCCTGCATAATCATTTTCTGGAATAAAATAAATACGATAACCGAAGGAACCATCGCTATAGAAACACCGGCGAACAAAGTCACCCAGTCTGTGGTGTATTCCATCATCTTGTTAGCCTGATACATCTGCACTGCTATTGTATATTTATCTGGGTCACTTAAGTAAATAAAAGGTCCCATAAAATTGTTATAGTATCCAAGAAATTTAAAGATGGCAACCGTTACAATACCTGGTGTAGAGAGCGGGATGATAATCCGCCAGAACACTTGGAAGATGGAAGCTCCATCCATATTCGCGCTTTCCTCCAAGTCCTTAGGCAAGGATTTCATAAAGCCCCCTAGCAGCATCAAATAAAAGACGCTTTCTCCCAAAGCGGATAGCAGGATTAAGCCCGTTAAGCTGTTGGTCAAGTGCAGCTCTCTCATGATGACATACTGTGGAACAAGGGCATTAATACCCGGTAGGAATAAGGAAAGCATGATTAATCCCCAAATTACGTTTCTCCCCTTGAATTGCATTCTAGTTAGCGCATAGGCATTCAGCGTAGTAAAAAACAAACTGATCACAAGAGTTCCACCAACGTAATAAAGCGTGTTTAACAAAGATCTCCCAAAGCCATATTCAGTCCAGGCCGTCACATAATTGGACCATTGCGCACTTTTTGGAAGACTCCACAGGTCTTGAAAAAATTCCGGGTTCGTTTTTAACGATTCATAGAATACCCAACCTAGTGGGAAAAGGATTGTTAACCCCCAAAAGTATAGAAACAAACGCCAACAGAAGGCTATGATTGTCAGTTTTCATTTCATTGTCTACCGCCCAGTTATAGATTGCTATTAGAACTCCACGTCTCGGTTCGGCAAAAATTTATCCATTAGCAGCTTAGCTGTTACCAGGATGGCGAACAGGATCATCCCAACAGCAGATGCATACCCATAGTTATGATACTCTGCACCAAATGCGAGATTAAACATATAAAGACCAATTACATCAGTTGCACCAGAAGGACCGCCGTTCGTCATTATCAGAATAAGCTCAAACGTTTTTAACGAGCCTACAATTAGAAACAGCATACTTACTCGCACAATCGGCATGATGAGCGGAAGTGTAATTTTGAATAAACGTGTCATGTGCCCTGCGCCTTCAAGAATGGCTGACTCATACAGCGACTTAGGGATAGCCGTCATCGCATTAATGAATATAATCACGTACAAGCCTACGCCACCCCACACCCAAGGGGGAATAATAGCCCATATCGCTAATTTCTCGTCGCCCAGCCAATAGAAGTTACCAATATCGATGCCGATTAGCCGAAGTCCTTCATTTAGTAACCCATACGTTCCGTCATATATAAATGCCCACAGAAGAGCAACAACAACGATGGACAGCACATTCGGAAAGAAAAACAAAATTTTCAGAAACCCGTTCTCTCGATAGGACTTGTTCGTAATCAGATAGGCCAGCAGTAAAGAGATCAATACTACCAGAATAGGTACCGTAAGCATGAAAAGCAGGTTGTGGCCAAGCGCGCGCCAAACATATTTATCTTGAATGGCAGTAACAAAATTGCTAAGCCCGACGAATTTCGGTTCCGTCAGCCCGTCCCAATCCAATAAAGCATAATAAATAGACAACACATTAGGAAATAATGTAAATAATAGGTAACCGCCAAAGGGTGGAACGATTGCAAGGATTAAAAAAATCCATTTCTGTGTACTTGCTTTATCGAGACCGATCCAGGTACGTCGTGCTTTCACTACTGTCGAGTCAGACAAGGGAGGTCATCTCCTATTCTAAGAAATAAAAGCAGAGAGGAAGCCTCCTCCCCGCTCATTACACCTTTATTTCTTCTGTGCTTCCAACGCTTTTTGGAGCAGTCCTTCTGCTTCCTCCAGAATCGGTTTTGGATCTTGTTTACCTAAAGCGATTTTCACTGTTGCTTCATCCATAACCTTAGTTGCTTTAGCCAAGTTAGGATCCGAGATGCTGATCGTTCTACTTGCTTTGAAAGTACGAGCTTCATTATCATTAAGATATTTCAGTATGGCTTGAGCAGAGCTTGAAAGCTTTACCGTTTTTGCTGGATCGTTGATTAGATCCTTTCTCATTGGCAATGCACCTGATTGTTCTGCAGCAAATTGCTGGTTTTCAAGTGTTAGCAGCCAGAGGACAAGCTCTTTCGCCCATTTCTTGTTCAGATCCGGTTTGTTAGCCCAAATATAATTAAAGTTCGTTATCCCGCTCTTTACCCAAAGCTTCTGATTGCTGTTCTCTCTGAACGGAACTGCCATGAATCCCCACTTGAAATCTTCCGGAGTCGACTTTTTCATTTCGTTCTCAACATGGCTTCCTGTCGATACCATCGCAGCTTGTCCTTGAATAACTTGCATTTGAGATTGAGTGTGAGTTAAGGCCGCCAACCCATCTGCGAAATATCCTTTTTTACCCAGATCATAAAGCCGGTTCCAATGCTCCATTGTTCCCGGGTTCGTGTATTGGGGTCCTGTATACGTTTTGAAATTTTCGATAAATGTATCGACAGTTCCGTTCATATCAGCTAGTTCAAATTGCTTGGCATTGCCGAATGCCCAGTCATGATAGGATGGGTGAATACCGGGGAATGTAATCGGCGCTACGTTCTTTGCCTTAATATCAGCTAACAATGCCGTGAATTCACTCCAAGTTTTGGGATTCTGATTCCAACCGTTTTTCTCAAACAAGGTTTTATTGAAAAATAATCCGCCAAAGCTGCTTGCCGTTGCGAACTCATACCTTTTGCCATTAATCAACGTCGACGATTCATACATGCCCTCCATCGTTAACTCTTTCACCGTTTTATTTGGCACGTCCGGCAGCTTCCGATCCCAAAGATCATCAAACGTCTCAAGCTTTCCTGCTTCTGCAAGCGACACGATCCCACCTGCAGGCTGAGTATTGAACAAGTCGAACATGTCTTCATCCTTACCGGCTGAAATCCTGGTCGATAACAGGTTCTTCATATCAGATGATGCCGTTATATCAATATTCACGTTCGGGTACTTGGTTGTAAAAGATTTCACCGCATAGTCGAACCAATCTCGACCATACCCCCCTACAAAAAATCCAACCTTTAGGGTTACTTTTTCGTTTTTCGGCAAGCCGTTATCTGAATAAACCTCGACTTGAGCCGGTGATTGTGTTGGAGATGCTTGTTCCTCCCCCTTGCTTGCACATCCAGCTAATAAGGACCCGGTCATTGCAACCGTTAAGCTGAGCGCAGATAGTTTACTGAATTGGATTCTCATACTAAAACCCCTCTCGAATTAATAAAGTAAATTGATTTAATAATGGTTAGTATAGTGCTTGATTGTTTTCATCCGATTAATACTTTGTCATCCTAATGTAAACTTTTTGTTCCATTATTAAATTTACATACATTGGAGGAAACTGAACGATGAACATTGACACTGGCATCATAGCCCTCTCAGTGAACAAAAGGAATCAACTAACTGCAACAGCAGTTAGTGATCCCTTTTCAAGGTGAATGATTATCCTGTCCTCGGCTTTCTGTTAAAAATCAAGTCGTGATGCCAGGCGTGTCCTCCATTCTGTGTGTCATTATGAAGCTTCCCTTCATAATTCTTATAAAGTGGACGACGGTCTTTTTTATGTTCAAACCCTATATGTCTTCATTACAGGAATACTGCCCGTTCGTATTATGATCAATCCGATGCTGATGATCACCGGTTTTACTTCTTGGCCGATTTTTCCATATTATCATCGGAATCAGGCTTCACTGTCGCTTTCGGTTCCGTTGTTACGGGTGTGGAATTGCCATTGTCGGGCACCGGAGTCGCGGAAGCCGTCGTCGTCGGCTTTACCGTCGGCGCAGGAGTCGTAGGTGACGGCGTCGGGCTCGGCTGCTTCGTCGCCGCCGGCGTCGGTGTGCTGGTCTGGGCTGCCGTCGGTTCCGGCTTCGTCGTCTCGGGCTTCGGCGATTGCACAGCCTGTGCCGGAGCGTTCGCGGCTGTGCCTGGCGTAGGAGTCGCCGACGGTTGACTCGATGCGCCGGTAAGCTCAGGCGCAATGACCTTGACCGTCGTATTCGCAGGAGTGGACGCCGGTGGGGCCGTTGCGGCCGGGCTCTTGGTTGGAACCGACACCGCCGCAACACCGACGGATTTATCCGGCGATCTCCCGCCTTGGACAAGTGTCAACTCAGCGTTGGCGTTGATCAGCTTCGGCTCCCCCATGGCAAACGTGTAGCCTCTAGGAGGCGAGAGGACAGAAGCCGGACTATCCTTAAGTGCCCTGCTCATGACCTCTTTGAAAATGGCCGCTGGCATCTTCCCGCCGGTGGTCGTCAAATAATGTGTTCTGTTCGTTACCGGGTATCCGACCCATACGGCAGCTACCAGTTCGTTCGTATAGCCCACAAACCACGCATCCTTTGTTCCGTCTATCTGGTTACCCGCCTTATCTTTAAATTCAGGGATATCGGGCAGCTGCGTCGTTCCGGTTTTTCCGGCTACATTCCTGTCGAGCATAGCAGTCCGTCCGGTTCCCTCCGTGACGACCCTTTGCATCATCGCCGTCATAGTATAAGCCGTGTTAGGGTCGAGCAACTCCTTGACCACTGGTTTCGCTTCCTCAATAACCTTGTTGTTCTTATCCAGAATTTTTGTGATGGCATAAGCCTGGGACAGCTTCCCGCCGTTGGCGAACATTGTGTAAGCCTGCGCCATCACTAGCGGTGATGTCCCTTTTGTCATGCCCCCTAAGGCAAGACCGAATACTCTGTCCGAATTCTGCAAGGGAAGGCCAGCCTGTTTTGCAAATTCCACTGCCTTGCCGATCCCGACTTCCTTCAAAAGAGCAACCGCAGGAACATTGTAGGAATGCATGAGCGACTCTTCGACGGTCACCCAGCCGTGAAACTTCTCCCCGTAATTGTTCGGCTTGTACTTCCCGAAGTCGGTTTCCGCGTCGTTGACCAGGTCGTAAGGCTGGAAACCCGCCTTAAGCGCTGGCGCGAACACCACGATCGGCTTAATCGCCGAGCCCGGCTGCCTTTCCGCCATGGTAGCCCAATTAAAAGCGCGAAATTCACGCTCCTGATTCCTGGAGCCGACGATTCCGACGACGGCGCCTGTTTTCGGATCCATAAGCACAACAGCACTCTGAAGGCCACCTTTGTCGTCCGGGAAATGCTTCGGGTCCCGGTACACCTCCTCCGCCGCTTCCTGCACCATAGGATCAAGATTGGTATGAAACTGCAAGCCCGAAGACAGCACTTCCTGTTCCGTCAGGCCGTATTTACCGATCGCTTCATTGATTACGTGGTCGACATAGGATGGATATTTATTCGCAGCGGCCAAAACGGATTTTTCCGCGAGTCTGATTTCTTCAGCCTGCGCCTTATCCCGCTCCTCGGCCGTTATCCGCCCCTGCTCCGCCATCAAGGACAGTACCAAATTCCGCCGCTCCTTCGCCCGTTCCGGGTTGACTGCCGGGGAGTAGTCATTCGGCGCCTTCGGAAGTCCGGCGAGCAGAGCAGATTCGGCAAGCGTTAAATCCTTCGCCTCTTTCCCGAAATAGACCTGGGCAGCCCGTTGAATGCCCCAAGCCCCTTTTCCGAAATAAATATGGTTAAGATACATCTCCAGGATCTGTTCCTTGGAATAATTCTGCTCAATCTTCAGAGCAGCCACCGCTTCGTTCAGCTTTCTTTCCAGCGTTTTATCCGGCTTGAACAGAAGAGTTTTGGCAAGCTGCTGGGTAATCGTGCTTCCGCCCTGTACAAATCCCTTATTGCGAATATTGGTATAGAGGGCTCGTCCCAGCGCTTCCGGATCCACTCCCTTATGCTCATAGAAACGTGAATCCTCAACCGCTACGATCGCTTCCTTCATCGTTTCAGCAAATTGATCGTGAGGGATATATTCGATTTTTGCATTCGTCAGTTCGGTTATAACCTGACCGTTCCGGTCGTAGATTAGCGTAGAGCGCGGCGGTTCCTTGTCCAACTTTGAAATGTCAGTACTGTTGTAAAGGTCAGTTCCTTGCTGGTAAGCCCATGCGCCCGCGCCGATCAAAAACAGCAAAAAGGCAAGTGTCACAAATCCTAGTACCCGCCAGATGATTCTTCTTTTTTTCTTAGCCGGCTTTTGTGCGGACTTTCCGTTTGTGTTCGCTTCCATATGTATCCCCCACTTGCTTCTTAGTTTGTTACACTATTTACCACGAAGCGGGCTGTCTCAAACAAAAAAACTTCTCCGCTAAAGGAGAAGAGCTGTTCAGAGGACCGAAAACACTGATAAGACAGGGACGGGTCCAATCACTTTTTTGAGCTGTGAATAAGATGGAGAGTGGCTTACTTAGTCTACCCGTCTATTCTGCGTGTTAAGGAGGTTATGTTGAAGGTGATAAAAAAAGGCTTACGCTTGCGCAACATGGCCACACCCGAAGGCCCTCCGGCGACAGTCTCCTCGCTCCGGATTTCAACCGGCAGAGCACTTCGGTTGTTTCAAAAAGCCGCCTCGGATCCTACTTTTGCACAGGCATTGGGAAGAGCAAACGCAGCTGGTCACGATCAGGTGAGACGACTCGTCCAACCGCTCTATCAGGCAAGAATCGATGTTCTTGGATTAGATGGTTTTAATATTCGTTTCCGTAATCCGCAGCCTACCAATTCATTCGGTGTACTTCCTGCCACGATTCAGACCCGCAGAGCAAACGCTGGAGATTTAACGATCATTGCCCGGGTTGTCATTCCTCTCTACCGTGCTATCGTACAGGACAGAACTTACGCTGCGCGTATCGTAAGAGCGATAAATGCTCTCGATAATCCGTCTCTCACCGCCATTGTTCGAGAGAAGATCAGCTCTGCCCGTCTTGTAAGCGTTCAAGCAGAACGTGTTCAGCCTTCGCCCGATTTCGACTCAGACACCGGCTTTACTTTGACAATCCGAACAACCGGTACAGCTCGTTTCCTTGTATTCTTAGTATAAAAACTCATAGAGAACGACTCTTGCGAGTCCAATCTTTGTAGAATTATTATAAGATCCCCGCTGGCATTTGCCGGAGGGGTTCTTTTATCGGTAATCTACTCTGGTTTTGGGCAAACGGCCCGCGTGCTTTTGCCATTACTAAGCATATAGTATAGGACGCAATCCCACATTGTAAGGACAATTCTGTGCCGGGAGGTTCTGCTGTTGCCGCAAAAAAAAAGAAAAAAGCTATCCGTGTCAAAAAGTAAAAAAAAAAAAAAACGGCCCAGCAATAAGATTAGAATAGGTAGAAAACGTTCTAAAAGAACGTTTATGAGAGGAAATAAAAAGAAAAACTTAAGAATACTTAAACCACGGTTTCTTAAAAGGAGACTGCGTAAGCTCAACCGAAAAGGGCGCCCTCTCAAGCGGGGTAAGGCTCTTGTTCGAGTGCTTGATTCGCAGCCACTAATCCATGTGCCCGAACTACAGCTGCCTGAAGTCATCCATTATGTCCCCCAAATGGTTTATCAAGGGCCACCGGACAGAAAGTTGAATATTTTATATTTCGTCCACCAGTTTTTTCCTAATGCCTACACAGGAACCGAGAAGTTCGTTCTAAACATGGCCAAGGCGATGCTTCGAAATGGACATCGCGTTAAAGTTGCTACCTACAGCGGAAAAGGTCTTGACACTTATCCTTTTGCCCATGGTGAAATTTCATATCAAGAATATGACTATGAAGGTGTTCCTGTTCTCGCCTATCAGCATCGAAATATGGATCCAGCCAAATCATTTGATATTGGCAATCCAGATCTTGCTGCATTTGCGGAAAAAGTCATTGCCCAGGAACAACCTGACGTGATTCATATCGGGCATCCGATGAGGGCGATGGAGTTCATGCAGGCGAGCTTACAGCTCGGTGTGCCCTACATCATCACCCTGACTGACTTCTGGTTTATTTGTCCGAAAGGAATCATGCTTCATTCTAGCCGAAATCTGTGTGCAGGACCTGAACAAGGTGCAGCCTGCCTTTTGCATTGCCAGATTTCAGGTGTACAGAAGCGGCTTGACACCCACATCCCCCTATTGCAATCGGCTCGTAAAATACTGTCCCCTTCTGTGTTTCTGGCCTCGATGATCAAATATTCGCTTCCGGATCTGCAGGTGGAGGTGTTAAACCACGGAATAAATCACAATCCGAGCCTTAGAAACAATAAAGTATACAAGCACGGCGACAAGCTCACTCTGTTCTACGGAGGATCATTAAACGATCACAAAGGCGTTCATCTCATTCTGGAAGCGATGGCCCATATTCGTTCGAGCCGGCTGAGGCTAAAAATCTATGGCACCGGGTCAGCGGCTTATACGGAAAAGCTGCAGCAAATGGCGGCTAAAGATCACCGTGTGGAGCTATGCGGTCAATATTCGGAAAATGAAATTCCACAAATTTATCAAAATGTCGATATAGCCATCATTCCATCGGTGTGGTACGAAAACTATCCATTAGTACTTCATGAAGCACTGTCATTTAACGTTCCAGCTCTAGTGTCGGATGCGGGGGGAATGGCGGAAAAAGTACATGACGGAGTTAATGGCTATAGATTCCGTCTAGGTGATGCCGGGCATCTCGCCGCGCGAATCCGGACACTTTTGGCTAATCCTGCATTATTAAACACATTCAAATCCAATATGAACAATGAACTTATTCCTACGACCGAACAGGAAACCAATTTATATGAGAGCATCTATTATTCCCATGTAACTTAAGCCTTTCCATATTGCCATGTGGCTTCGGTGAAGCAAGCGGCTTTCAAACTCTTAAAAACAGCCTGTATATCCTCAACAAGTATGCAAAATGCAGGCTGTTTAATGTAATAATGTTTTTGTCTTCCGACAATTATCCCATTCTCGCACGCGAATAAAAAAACACCGTCAGGTTGACGATGTTTCAGCTGGATACATACTGATCGACGGAAACCGTCATGGTTAAGCTAATAATATTATAAGGGAGCGAAGCGTCACTTTCCCTAACGCAAAAATCATTCAGCTCCGACTTTGACAAAAAAGCCCAAGACTCTTCTCATGTCGGAAATTTGTCAGACTAAGAGATCCTGAGCTCTTTTCGTTCATACAATTAAAACGTATTATATACATTTGCACACTCTTTCGCGGTTGGCTCATAAAAACAGTGAAGCTTCCATCGTCCTACGTGCGGCTGATTATACCAGGTCGGCGGACATGGCAGAGGCGCTTCTGCCGTTCCTGGACGAAAATACCAGAGGGAGAATTTGGCGGGCCAATACCGCTCCCCATTCACTGCCCTTCGCGCCAGTCGGCGTTCTCTCTCTCTTGCGTTTTGATAGTACATACCATGTTGCAGTGCTTCGAACGCATGCGGCTGGTTGATCATTTGGGGAATGGTTCGGAGTCCTTTAAAATCGGAGCAATTCGCTCTTATTCGGTTAATGCCAACATTTCCAACAAGGAGCATACCCCTCTCGCCTTCGCCCACAGCTTCGGCTCGAAGCAACCTTGCCAACATATTAATATCCTGGTCCCTGGCTTTTACGACTGCCATCGGCTCACCTCTTTAGATTGTATTTCTAGACACATCATATTGTAGGTGAAGCGGATGTGTTACTCTGTCATTTTGTTGTAACTTTCACTTTAAAGATTCTTCCCTTTATTTAGATAAAGAATTTTCACTATACCACTTTCTTAGCTGATTAATTTGAGCTTGATGATAGCGGCTATGGTCAGCCATATGCCATAAGCCCCAACGTATGGTTGCTTGCTTTTCATTTTCATGTCCAAATGTGACAACTTTATCTAGTTCAGCATCTGTTAATTGTGTACATGAATCTTGCAACATTCTTAATACACCTTCATATTTAGACATAAGTGTGTCCAAAGACATCCCTTTGACCATCGGAAGCCTATTATTTTCATCTATCATGGGGCCATATTGTTCTTTTAATGACTGAGGAAGTGGTTGTCCCTTTATTCTATAGACCCAATTCAGATCAACATACATGATATGTTTTATTAACTGAGCGGTACTATTAGAGTTGTTATTTGGACCCTTGTAATCTACTTCTTCTTGCGACATGCCACCAGTGATTAATTGTAGGCGTTGGCTATTCTCTTTCACAGCGGAATATAATATTCCTGCGATAGGTGACATATTTGCTTCACCTTGTAAATCGTAAAGCATCCAAGTTCATCCTCCCTCGTTTTTATATACACATCTATTATTACAAAAGGAGTCGGTAGGCTTAGAACTTTGCAGTACCAATCGATTGATCTCTTCACATCCGTGACAAATTGCTATTCTTCTTCAAACAACCGTTCGCCTTTATGCAGCCTCCAGGCAATTTTAGCCGTATGCGGGAGCTCGCGTGCGGTTGGCGCATGTGCAGCCAAATACCGGGTGCAGGCGAGCAGCATCGTTTCTTTGGCTTTCTCCGCAAAAGAGCCTCCCACAGCTTGCCAACGGTCGTATTCGGCCACTGCGGCCTCATACATTTGGAAAGAATGGAATTCCGCATCCTCCCGCAACAGCGCATGGCCAAGCGTATTAAGCAGCGCTCCCGGTTCACCACCGCCATGTATGTAATCCATCACCCATTGCGCGGCCGGTCCGACCTGCTGGCGCAGATCGAGCAAATCAAGCAGCTCCTGATGGTTAGGCGACGCGGAGGAGCCCGACGGCTTCGGACGCGCGGCTGTCGGTACGTTTAAGAAACGGTCAAGATATACACTGACGGCTCCATGAAAAATCGCCCGCTGCAGCAGCGGCTCATCCGATTGCAGCAGCCTTTCATGCACGGCGTGAGCATAAGTGAACGTATGGAGCACTGCAATCCAATCGCCGAAATCGTTCTGCGTATGGAAACGAACGATCCGTTCCGCGGCGGCCAAAGCAACGAGCTGCGCCAATTGCGCCGGAGCCGTTCCCGCGATGAGCAGGTCGCGCAGCAAAGCGATCGTCTGCTCCGGCGTATCGCTCAGCAACTGCTGCAGCAATTGCTCTTCCGTATCAGGAGATAGCCTCGCATCCGTTGACCCACCGGCGAGCTTCGCCTGCACCGCATGCTGTTCCAGCTCATTGACCGCTTGTTTGATCGGTTCTACGAGGTTCAGCGGCGCCTGCCACTGGTGCAGCTCCTCGCTTCGTGTCGGACGAGCCATCATCGGCACTAGCGAAGTTAAAATCCGCTCCGTTTGCGACACCTCCGCCCACTCCAGCGCCTCAAAAGCTTTGCTGTGGAAATCGAACACATGCCCGCCGTCCAAATAAAAGTGATCGGTTGCGGCGACCAGCATCATTTCCGACAGTCGCTTCGCGTCAATGCCTTTCAAAATGGCGGTGATCAGCACTTTCTCAGCACCCTGCGTATCCCGCACCTCTATGCAGCTGCGATACCACTCGGTCAACCGTTCGAACGTCACTTCCGCCGAAGGCAGC
>FWWL01004707.1_pt1 | contig 22470 bp, 20 predicted proteins | sample 2228331 | NCBI WGS metagenome assembly FWWL01 (sample SAMEA103939775, study PRJEB20133) | metagenome | reverse complement strand
GCGCCGGCCCCGGCCAGCCTTCGATGGCAATGAATATTCCTGTTTGCTCCGCATGCCTGACGATTTCCGGGAACGTTTCTTTCCAAATCGCGAACCCTTCGGCACGGGGAAGCGTCGGATCTTCGGGTATGAAACACATAAATAACACCCGACCGCCGAGTCTGGCAATCCCATCCATTTGCTTCTTAAGCGCCTTTGCCGCTTCCGTTCGTCGTACTTCGTCCCGGCTGAGCAGCTGACTTACGTGCCTAGCATCAACCGAACCAATCCCGATGCCCGCTTGGCCGCATGCCTCTTTCACTTCCGGCGTCAAATCGGGAACGTCGAGAACGTCCAACCCGGCTTTCGCCGCCCAGCTTGCGACCGCCTGAATACCTTCTCCCCCGATCTTCGGAGGAATTCGCATGCCTATCGAAAAATTCATGAACGTTGACCTCCCCCGACGCTTAAACTCTCGTTTGGAGAATATCCCGCAGCTTGGTAGACCATTTCCGAGAACTTCACGACTTTGTAGGCGAACTCCCCGCTTACGGAAACTTCTTGGCGTCCTAGAATAGCATCGATAAAGCTCTTGTCTTGGTTCGTGGTTTGCTGCGGTAGCTCGGGCACGATCGGTTCCTGCTTCAAGCGGCGAAGAGTGATCCGGCCGTTATCATAGAAGATGCCGCCTTCTTCCCCGCAGAATACGTAAGTTTCGTGCCAGCAAGGCGCATAACCGACAAGATTCAAGCCAGCCACCGCTCCCTCGGCGAAACGAATGGAAGTAAAGGTGTCGATCTCGACCGGCGAGCCGTGCTTGTGCAATTGCGGCTTCACTTCTAACGGCGTAAGCCCCGTCGTCCATAACAGGACGTCGATAATATGGCTGCCGGAATCCATAAGGAACCCGCCGCCGGACAAGGCCGGATCTTGACGCCACGATCCCGGAGTTCCTTGCTTCCACTCCTGATAGAGCGATGCCGTGATAGAGGTCAGCTTTCCGATTTCTCCCCTTGCGATGGCGTCCTTAATATATAGAAATTCAGGTTGAAAATGGCGCTGGTATGATACCTGCAGTATTTTCTCCGACCGCTTCGCGGTTTCGATCAACTGTCCCGCTTCGGCGGATGAGCAAGTCATCGGCTTCTCGATCAGCACATGCAGGCCCCGGTTCAGAACATCCGTCGCTTGCTTGTAGTGCAACGTATGAGGGGAGCAAATGACGACTGCGTCCAACTCCGCTTGAGCGAGCATCTCCTCGTAATCAGCGAACTGTCGTACATCCGAAAGGTTGAACTTGCCCGTGAACGTTTCCCTGCTTCTCCCGCTTGTGTCAGCTATCGCGACAATCTCGACTTCAGGCAACTCCAACAATTGACGACCGTGCAACCCCGCGATACCTCCCGTACCGATCATACCAACGCGTATCTTGTCCATTGAATACCCCCCGAGCTAACAATATCGGTTAAGACAAGATCAGGTTATCAAATCTATCCCTAACTGTATATCAACAAACGCGACAAGAATATACGTTATCAGGCAGAAGTGTTAGACCAGCTTATACACCCTTGCCTTGTAAGGTCGAAGTCTTTGTTGACGTTGACACCAGTGTCATCCTTTAGAATGTGGTTTGACTACATTTGAAAGGGGGCATTTCCATTGAAGAGAAATGACCAAAGCGAGAAACCGATCGATTGAGACGATTCATGATAGCCAGCAGATGGCCATTATCCCATTCATCCCCTGACCGGGTTTTCCCTCCGAAGAAGCAGCCACGGCCAGGAGCGTTTCGTTAAATGTATCGAAATCCAGAATAAGAGCAAGGCGTCAACCGTATGAAGCGCGGGAAGAAACCCGGAGAAGCTTTGAATCGTCATATGCTGCAGAGAGGTAAGCACAAACAACCCTAGAGGCAACCATCGCAGTCCCCCGCGAATTCGCCCGAAGAACGACAGCAGGAACATGACGATCGATCCCATCTCGAAATAGTTCGCGAATACACGATGCAAATCCAAATTTTCATTTTCCACGAACAAGCCCATTCCGGCGAAAAACACCTGAAGAATCACGCAAACCAAGTATCCCGCCGCTAACAGCCCGTATACGAAACGTACCCATCGGATGCGTGGGGATCCGTTATCCTCCTCACCTGCCTGGTTTGCGATATTCTTGCTTTTTCCTTTTACTTTATCCATGTTTAAAACTCCCTTCATTCATATAAATAAGGCCGATATTTCTGTTTGCGCGGACCCCACGGTTTGAATACCGAAATGACGAACATTCCGCCGACAGATAGAATCTGGAGAATAATCCCGATCCAAAGCTGCCCGCTGTTCACGGTGAATGAGGGATCGCTAAGCGCGTTTAACCCTTCCGCCGTTGTCAACGTGACCGCTTTCAACGTCAAGGCTTCCATGCTGATCGGCCCTAATAGGATCGAGATAATCATTAACCCTTCTTTGGCTATAATCCAGTAATATTTGATTAGCCCCCAGTGGGTCAGCACGGAAAGCAGAATCCCGGTAACCAAGGCGCCGATCGTCGAAGCACGGACAGACGTCTTGGCCAACACGTGCATACTCGCATAACACGCTTTGAGCACGCCTTCATCGCTCGTGTTAGCCGCGGTTATGCTTAGAATCAGAAAGGCGATCGCCCCTCCGAACATAATCGCAGAGAACAAAAGGTGAGCCGACAGCAGCCACCTTCTTTGGACGATGCTCATTTTGCTTATACCATTCACCTCCTGCCTTCAGAAAAACCGGAGGCTTTGCCTGCGGCTGATCGCGAAAACGTACCTTTATCCCTTCGCATCAGGAGGAAAATAGGACCACCGCAGCCTCACCTACCTCTTTTCAGCGAAATGTACCATTATCCCTCGATCAGGAGGAGAACCCTTGTTCATGCTTTTGAAAACAAACCCGGAACATCGAAATTTTTCCCGATAACTCTTGAAAATCGAACGTATGTTTGGTATGATGATAATAAGAACAAATGTTCTATTTTAGGAGGGACGTACATGTTTCCGGATCATCCGACCTTCGAGGCGTTCTGCCAACAGTTCAACTCCGAAGAGGCATGCGCCAAGGCGCTGTTCGAAGCCAGATGGCCGGACGGCTTTCGTTGCCCGACTTGTCGTCATCCTCACTTTTATCTCATCCAAACGCGCAGACTGCCTCTCTACGAATGCCGCTCCTGCCGCCATCAAGCTTCTGTCATCGCCGGCACCATCATGGAAGGAAGCCCAACTCTGTTGACCCGCTGGTTCCAAGCGATGTTTCTGATCTCTCGTCCTTCCGGCATCAGTTCTTCCCGCCTGTCCAAGGTGATTCAGGTCACCTATAAGACCGCGTGGCTCATCGCAAGAAAAATCCGCCATGCCATGCAACAAGCCGATGAAGGCGACCCACTCACGGGTGTTGTGCGGGTAGACCCTATCTTTTACGGATATACGTATTATAGTGATGCCCGGCAGCCACTGTTGATCGGCGGTTCCCTCGACGAGCGAGACGAGCCTGAACAGGTCAAAATCAAACAACCGGATCCCCGCCATGTGAATAACGATTCGAGGTGGATTGAGAAGCCCGGCGTCCAAGCGTTCGTAAACGACCATACGGATGGACAGGACGTGACCGTTTTTACGCGCGGTAAGCTTCACCCTGCTTCGAACCCAATCAAGCGGAAGGTGACCGAGTGGCTGAACGATACGTTTCACGGCATCGGCGCCAAACATTTGCAGGCTTATTTGGACGAGTTTTGTTTCCGGTTGAACTTAAAACTCCGCCATGCCCCCGTCTTCAGCCAACTGCTTCATTGGTGCGCTGCAACGCCAACCCTGACATACAAAAATCTAACTCGAAGCAAACCGGTTCTCGCCGTTCCCTGGGTGGTCTGGGGAAGCAAAGCGAAGTGGAAAGGAAAATATCTTAACCTATGGAACGCCTGATGTAAGGGATACCTGTTTTTAAGTTGCCGATAACCCGTTCCATTCCAATACACGAAACGGCAAACTTATACGTGATATCCGGGAATCCGTTGATTGCAACTCCCTTCACAAATCATGGCATTCGAAAATCCGTTGATTACAACCCCCTTCTCAAGCATGGCATTCGAAAATCCGTTGATTGCAACCTCCTTCTCAAGTCATGGCATTCGAAAATCCGTTGATTGCAGCCCCCTTCTCAAGTCATGGCATTCGAAAATCCGTTGATTTGCATTTCACTTCTGAGGCAAGGGGATAATGGTACGATTTCTCCGAAATGGTACGGAAATTAGTTGCCGATTGTAAGTGGATCGCTTTAAATTTGCACATGTATCGTCCGATCGTTAAGAGCTATAGATTGAAGCGGTAACCTACACCCCAGATGGTCTCGATATACTGCGGATTGGACGGATCGGCTTCAATTTTGTCCCGCAATTTGCTGATATAAACGGTCACGGTAGCGGTGTCGCCATTAGAGTCCAAACCCCAAATTTTCTCGAACAACTCGTCTTTGCTGAACACCCGGTTCGGATGCAGAGCCAGGAACAGCAGCAAGTCATACTCTTTCGAGGTGAGCAGAACCTCCGTTTCATGCACGAACACCTTCCGGGACAGCTTATCGACGTGAATGCCGCGTATGCGGATTTCGTCCATATGCCGCATCCGATTATCGGTCACTAAGCGGTCGTAACGGGCAAGATGCGCTTTAACCCTAGCGACCATCTCGCCCACGCTGAACGGTTTGGTCATGTAATCGTCCGCGCCGAGCCCCAGACCGCGGATCTTGTCGATGTCTTCTTTCCGGGCCGATACCATCAGGATCGGAATGTTCTTCACCAGACGGACTTGCTTGCATATTTCGAACCCATCCGTTTTCGGCAGCATGAGATCGAGAATAATCAGATCGAACTCCTCTTCGACCGCTTTCTTGAGGCCAATGTCGCCGCTTGTCGCGATCTCCACCGCGAAGCCGTTCGCTTCCAAATAATCCTTTTCCACTTCCACGATGACCTGCTCGTCCTCGATGATCAGAATTCGTTTCATGATGGCTCACCGCCATATCCCGTCTTTCTCAGCGTAAAATAAATGCCGGTGCCTTCCCCAATTCTGCTCTCAGCCCACACGTGTCCACCTTGCCCTTCGACGATTTGCTTGACGATCGCAAGTCCCAGACCGCTGCCGCCTGTAGCCGTGTTCCTTGATGGCTCAGCCCGGTAGAAACGGTCGAAAATATACGGCAGCGCCGCGTCTTCGATGCCCGACCCGTTGTCCTGAATGATAACCGTTGCTTCCTCTTTGCCGTCTATTAACTCAATCCTGATTTCCTTATGCGCTTTGTTCATATATTTTAAACTGTTACTGATAATATTCATAATCACCCTGCGGAGCTTCTCGCGATCGGCCGTGACGTGAACCGGTCCATTGCCGGAATAAGCAAACGCAAGCGATATCCCCGCCATATGCGGATCGAGGCGCAGCTCTTCAACGCAATCGCGCATATAAGCCGCAAGATCGGTAGGTTCCAGGTTAAAAGGCAGCCGTTTCAAATCAAGCTTGGAAAATAAAAACAACTCGTCGATCAATCGATCCATTTCTTCCGTTTTTTTCGCGATCATGCCCATATATTTATCCCGCTTCGGACCTCTTTCCGCGATACCGTCTTTGATGCCCTCGAGGCATGCTTTAATGCCGGTAATCGGCGTTTTCAGGTCATGGGAAATGTTGGATATCAGTTCCTTGCGGTTTTCCTCGTACTGCAGTTGAAGACGGATCGATTCGTTCAGCCTGACGCGCATGGCTTCGAATGCCGCGCCCAGTTCTCCGATCTCGTCTTTGCGATTCAGATTCACTTCATGACCCAAATCGCCGTCCTTGATTTGTTCCGCGGCGTACTTCAAAGCGTACAAAGGTTTGATCAGACTACGGGAAACCAAATAAGTCAGGATTCCGTTGGTCAGTGCAACGACACCAAGCAGGGAAAGCATAAGCAATGGGAAAAGCTTCCTTATGCTCTCGAAGAACAGGTTCAAATCGGAGAGCAAGTACACCGAGCCGGAGCTGCTGTCGCTGAAGGAGATATCGTATTTAACCATCGTGAAACGGCCGTTAATTTTGGTGCCTCCCCATTGATGTCGATCCGGATCGGACTGCGCCTACTTAAGCTGGTTATAAAGATCAGCGCTGTCCACGGAAGGAGAAGCGAAGGTGATCCGGTTGTTGATCATGACAACGAGTCCCGCATGCAATTCATTTAACTGTTCGTCCATATTCTTCAGAAAACCGCTGTCGGTGAACCGGTCGGGATCAATTCGCGCCATAAACTTTACGCCGGCAATCATTTCGTCCCGTTGATCCGACGTATCCCAAAAGGCCGGCATCCCCTTCCGCACTCCGGTTTCCGTCAGATCCTTGAAAAATACGGATGCCAGCGCCGCAGCGATCAGAGCGAATAAGACGACGGGAATGACGGTCATGGCAATATAGGATAGCAATAGTCTCATCTTGATGGACATAGACAAATCTCCTTAACAGCGGACTGATCATTGGCGGTAGGTTCACAGCTGTTTTCTATCGAAAATATGCAACCCCGCCGTATAAGCCATTATACAATAAGCAAGAAGCAGAACAGATGAATTTAGCAATTTGCTGATCGATGCTCCGTTGCCGACCCACAGTACGTACCAATCCGTATAGGAAAAGACGGACCACACGGAAGCTTCTGGGAGAACGAACGGTATCAGCTTGGCTGCAAAATAGATCAAGACAATTAGCGCCATGGCGCCGGTGCTGTTGTTGAAACATTGCGCGATGAGCACCGTAATCAAACCAATCGCTATCATCGGCAGGAATGAGGCCGTATAAGCTTTCATACTATCCGTCAAACCGCCCGTTACATCTTCTCCCGGAATAAACAAGCCCGATAGGATGGATGAGAACCAGAGTACTCCGAGATGAACGGCAATGTAGAAGGCGAGGGCCAGCACTTTGGACGCGAACACCTTGGCTCTCGTTATAGGACGCACGAGAACGAGCTTTAACGTGCGGGCCGCAACTTCTCCGGTAAATGAATCCGCTGCGCTCATGAACATAAACAACGGCAGCAAAGCAAACGTGAACAAGCTAAGCATCAGCATGGGAAGATTGCTTCCGAGCCCTCCGATAACGCCGGTATTATTCTGTAAGAAGGTAAGCAGTATCGCAGAAACGACCGGAAGGAGAAGGGTTAGCAGCAGGAATCCCTTCGTTCTTCCACGGGTCCACAGCTTTTCCATTTCATTCCGCACGTTGGCGTATAAACTAGGCATAAGCATCCACTTCCTTCGGAGTTTGAATTTGCGAAATCACATATTGCTCAAGCGTCACCTCTCCTTGTAACAATTCGTCCACATCCCCTGCACGGATTAAGCTGCCATGGTTCATGATCCCAACGCGGTTTACGATCATACTTAAATCATGGATCATATGACTGGAGATCAGAAACGTAATTCCTTGTTCGTGCGCCAGCTGCCTAATCGTATTGCGGACATCGACCATTCCTTCGATATCGAGGCCATTGGTCGGTTCGTCCAGAATGACCAGCTGCGGATTGGACAGCAAGGCGGATGCCAGCCCCAGGCGCTGCTTCATGCCAAGCGAATAGCCGCTCACCCGCTCTTTCTTATAAGGAGCGAGACCGACCTGTTCGAGCACCTGATCGATCCGGTGCTTTGGCAGATCAGGGTAAAACCGGGCGGATAGCTTCAGATTGTCGTACGAGCTCATATACTCGTAGGCATCCGCTGTTTCAATGATACAGCCCACTCGCTCCATCGCTTGTTCGAAACGATCGGTCACGTCATGTCCGAATAGGCGGATAGTTCCGTGATCCGGGCGTATCAATCCAGTTAGGATCTTCAACAAGGTTGTTTTACCTGCGCCGTTGGGACCTATAAATCCGTAAATATCTCCCTTCGCGACGTCAAAACTGACATCTCTGACTCCGCGGCCGTTTTTATACAGCTTGGTAACTTCCTTCACTTCCAATAGGCTGCTCAACTTTCGTTCACTCCTTCCTGCGGCGATCATTTCAGCCAAAGGCAATCGGACAGCCTGACTGCCCGGTTGCCTTTAACGCTTAACGATGCCAGCCGCGGTTCGTCCCATCATTTTTTATTTCCAGGATTTGTTTGCCTGTTAAGTCGATTTTCTCAGGTACCGTCTGATTAAAGCCGGAGAAGTCGATGTGAAGCAAGAAGGCGAGAGCATGCTTGTTGCCGGAGTCATCCGTACCTGTAATGTTGATTTCGGCCGTTTGCTGCTCCAGTACGTTATTCGCGTTGATCTTGGCGTCCAGATTGATTTCTTCCACCTTAATACTGTCTGTCAGCTTCGGAATACTTAGATCCCAATACTCGCATTCGGCAAGCTTGGAAACAGCCAATGTCCCGAGCACATTCGCAACCGCTGGAATCTGGCTTCCGGAAAGATGAAGCTCTGCTTGCTTGCCGCCATCCGATGCGCTTTCCACTGTCGCAAGCTCCCGTATATTGCCCACCAACGCATCGAATACTTGTTCCACCGCTTTGGGCGGATTCGGCGCAACGCCATCCTGCTCCCATTTCGGAGCGTTATGTTCCGTGACGCGATAAACCTCGTTATCGCTGCTTTTGAAAATCACCTTCCCGTCCTGGCGGAACACATTCACGGAACGCGTCTGAGCATTATCGCCGAATTCTGCGGCCATGCTCCCGGAATCCAGCTCCCGATTCATTTTGATGTCTGAAGTGCCTGCGAGCACCTTCGACCCGTTATGGGTCACCGTCAAGTCCATATGGGAAGTCAGGCTCGTTTCCGCTTTGGTATTTTTCAGAGCCGTTTTGTAAGCATCATATCCGGATGTACTCGCCATTGCGGAGAAACCGCTAACCAGCAGCATCACCGCGCCGATCCCGAAAGCTCCTCCTGCCATCCACCACTTTTTCTTCATCGTTAACCTCCGTTATGCATTATTTGAAAGCTTCCGTCTGCTTAACCCTTGTCGCCTTCACCTCCGAACTCCATTTACTGAAGCTTTCTGTATTTCATCATAACCGCCATGTCTAAACCGCCTCTAAATCAATTCTAAAAAAAGTATAAAGAATGCGGGGACAGGCTGGCGGTTCATCTTCTTGCCTTACACAACCGAAAGACCCATGCAACTTGCGCATGGGCCTTCTACTCACGATGTACTCTCCCCTTCGCCCCCTGGCTCCGCGCCGCATATGCCGTAGAAGAACAAATGGATTATCTTCGAGAACTTCCGCTCTGATGCGCCAAGTCCAGGAGCGATTCGGACTGATCGCATTCGGTAAACGCGACTTTCCGCTGTAATGCCGAATACCCATTGATGCACCATCACATCGTATTACTCCCCGTGCAACAAAAAGGAACAGGTTGCCTTGGCGCCTGCTCCTTGTGTCTTTTTACTTGTTTTCAATATTGTTTCCCTGTTGCAATTCGCGAAGATAAGCGTCCAAGTTATCGAATTTTTGCTCCCAAATACGGCGGTAAGACTCAAGCCAAGTGTCTATTTCTTGGAACGGTTGGGGCTGAAGCTTGTATATTCGCTTATTAGCCACCGGTTGCACCTCGACAAGTCCGGCATCACTAAGAATGCGCAGATGTTTGGAAGTCTGAGGCTGGTTAAGCTCAAGCCGCTCGGCGATTTCGCCTACCGGCAAAGGACCGTCACGTAAGAGCTCGATAATATCTAGCCTGTTGGGTTCGGCAAGAGCACTGAAAGTCGTTACACTCATATGTTGTATCTACTCCAAACGAACGATATTCTTCTCCACAATGTACCCAACTTAGAATATGTCTGTCAAGGAATAGAAGCGGAAAGCGTCTATTGGCGTTCATAACCCAACTCTAACACTTGATCTATCAAATCAACAAACTCCTTTTGTTCTTTGCTGACCGCTGTTTTTCGGGCTAATCGGCGTACATCTTCTAGAAGGGCTTCTTCGTACCGTTCATCATCCCCGATTATCTCAGCAAACTCAGCGACCGCCGCTAGGAATAACGTCTCCTTGGACAAATCATCGGAAAGGCGGATCGCTTGGGTGATCTCCCGCATCTCCTCTTTATCGTCTACGTTCTTGTAGCGAATGGTGATTTCACCAAGCTCACCAGCTGCCTTCTTCTTCAACTGCACCTTATATAACGCCGTAATCGTATGCCCCGCTCCAACCTCCCCGCCATCCACCCGATGGTTTCGGAAATCTTTATCGGCTATCGCACGATTTTCATAGCCAAGCAGGCGATAATGCTCTACCTTCTCCGGATCGAATTCCACCTGTATCTTGGCATCCTTCGCAATCGTTTGAAGGGTTCCCGTCAGCTGTTCCTTAAAGATCTTCTTCGCTTCTTGCATATCGTCAATATAGGCATAAGTTCCATTCCCTTTGTCCGCCAGCTGCTCCATGAGAACATCGTTATAATTGCCCATTCCATATCCAAAAGTACTAAGATAAATATTTTGTTCCGTATAACGCTCAATCTTAGCAAGGATCCCATCGGGACCTGTTTCACCGATATTGGCTACACCATCGGAGCAAAGAATAATCCTGTTAATCGCATTCTTATCGAACGATTCATTCGCCATTTGATAGCCCAGAAGCAAGCCATCCACCACGTTAGTCGCGCCTTCAATTTCTAACTCTCTTATCGCGTCAAGAATAGCGTCCCGATCTTCAACTGGAGTAGGCTCCAGCACTTCATGGGCTGTGGAGCCGTACACGACGATTCCGATGACGTCATCTTCTCTTAGCTGCTTAACAAGAAGCTCTAGGCTATTTTTGACCAGATCAATGCGATTATCCTTATCCATAGACCCTGAAACATCGATAACGAAGGTTAGATTTGCGCGTTTCCGCTCATCTGAATCAACTTCTTTTCCTTTAATTCCGATTCGGACCAGCTGATACCCGTCATCCTCCAACGGGGATAATCCGGCATCGACATGAATGGCGAAGGTATCCTGCTCGGGAGGCTCATATTGGATATCGAAATAGTTGACGAATTCCTCAAGTCGAATGGCTTCCTGAGGCGGCAAATTTCCAGCTTGAATGTAGCTTCTAGCTATGGTGTATGCTCCCGTATCCACATCAACGGCGAAGGTCGACAACGGATCATCCTTGGCGGATACGAAGGGATTCGCACCGTAATCCTGAAAGAACATATTATCATTGGGGCTTTCAACGGAAGCTCTTGAGACCGATTCTTCTGATGCTGCTTTGTCAGACGCGTTATTATGCCGACTCTCATCATCGTTAGTCGCGCTGCAACCCGTGATCACAACGCCAATCAAGACGACACACAACCAAGACAACATTCTTTTATTCATTCAGAATCCCCCTTTGGACCCTTTCGTTGGGTCCTTATTGTAATAACTCCAGATTTTAACTAAATGTTGCAGTTGTGTTACAAAACAATTTCTTTTTATTTCATGCCCCTTGCATTTCCATCATAAGGAAAATACTTAATTCGACACAGTACCAACTTTTTATGGTACCGCAAACCAAAGCATCATACCCGCGTGCCGCCTTCTACGCTAACGTGCAGGATAGTAGGATGCGAAGCTCATTACAGATGGACATACTGAGCTATTCGCTGATATGGGGACTGCTTTCGAGAAAAGCTATCCGGTCACTCTTCAATCTGTTGCAGCTTCGGAATGCAAGCTATTCAAACAAAGAAATTGCGTGGATTTCGGCTTGGGCTGGTTGATGAACTTAGTTCCGTCGGAGACGTTATGAACCTGATCTGCGACGACTTATTACCATAGTGACTATCGCCCCGCCAATTATAGCGGCTGCTATCGCAACAATGATAGACATTGGTGATTTACCGACCGTGCCATGGGTTTCTATCTCTTGATTTGTCATTACTTTTTGCTCCGCGCTCATAGCGGTCGGCAAATAACCTTCCCCAAGAATTTTCAGCTCCTCAACTGCCGAAGCAAGAGGTTTAGTCAAGTCGCATATGTTCGTTTCCAGACGCTCCGGATCTTTGTAAGCAGAGACGATATACTCTGAGCCAACCTCGAAGTTCTCGTATCCGCAGCTGGCAGAGCTCATCGCCGTATAGACGGTAGTTTGTTTTCCCAGGTCGCCCTTCCATATTTTCGATACCTCGAAGTTTACTTTGATCTGGTCCGTGGAGGACATGATTTCTTTCTGGCGCGGAGGGATGACTTTTGTTACTTTTCCTGCGAAAATAGCAATCTTGCGCTCGAGTTCGTCCTTCACTTGTTTCTCTGCGGAGACCGGAGACGCGCACGAACATGCGAAAGCGGCTTCCGGCTTTGCGATTAGTCCCGAGCTTATAAGAATTGCCCAGCCAAGGATGAAAACGATGGTTTTTCCGCTCACGATTATCACCTCTCTAACATAGACGGGAGGGAGCTTCATTTTGTTTCGAGGAGTCCTATTAGTGCGCGGTTTACCTCCATATCGAACAAGCGGGGACCGCGAGCTGCTGAACCTTTTAAAATAATTCAAGCCTAAAAGGAACCGGTCGTTAGGCCGGTTCCTTTAATCTATTTCTGTGAAGTTCTCTTGTATTCTTGAATGGAGACCCCCGTCACTTTTTTAAAGCGGTGGCTGAAGTAATAAGGATCCGTGATTCCTACCTTCTCCGCAATCTGATAAGCTTTCCAATCCGTTTCATTCATAAGCGCAACGGCCTCATCAATACGAAGTTTAAGCAAATAATCGGTGAAACCCTGCCCCGTTTCCTGTTTGAAAATCCTGCTTAAGTAGCTCGAATTAAGATGGAACCTTTGTGAAACGGCCCTGAGCGAAACTTCGGGGTTACGGAAATCTTCCATAAGATAAGCAAGCACTTCATCAATGATCCTACTCGTTTTTTTGTTTCTAGTACCCTTAATATAATCCGCTGCTTCCTCAGCCAATTCGGAGAACAGAAGACTTAATTCACTAAATGTTTGACATCCGAACATTCGATTATACAGAGCGCCGTTTAACAAGTCCGTACGCTTCTGGGTGAAGCCCAATTCCGACATAGCAAGAATAAGCAACGAAAGGAAATGGACACCAAGCGAGTATGCTTGTTCTATCGTTGCTCCGCGAGTCGAAGCCATAGTAAGGAAGAGCTTATCGATGGATTGAACGGCTTGTTCCTTTATTCCAGTCTTAATGAAAAAAATAATCTCTTCCATCTCTGTCACTTTCAAATCCATGGCAGAATCGACAAGCCGAATGTCCTCACCAAACGAAATGACCTGGCCCCCGCCGGATAATTTGCCATATCGCAGTGCTTCCAATGCCTCTTTATAGCTGTCTTTCACTCGATCGAGCTTATCGTAAACGCTTCCAACTCCTACAGTCGTTTGATAGCTCAATTTATCCTTGATGGCACGAATGGCCTGTTCCCCGATCAACTCCAACTCAACCGCTGCATCCCAGTTTACGATTACAACCCGACCGCTATGATCATGAAACACTTTAATTCCCTCGCGCTCATGCAGAAGGAATTCCACAACCCGCTTACAGCCCATACTGAGGATTAGATTTTTCTCCTCATCACCGTTAGGTTCGTTATGAACATCCAGCACGGCAACGGAACAGCTCTTATGAAACGGCTCACCAAAAAAGTATTCGAATCTCCGGTTCAGTTGATCAAGATTAGAGGTACCCACTAACAAGTCTAATAAAAATTTTTCTTTCAGCTCAATAGTATTTTCCAGCAGCTCCGTCTTGATTTTACGATACTCGTCCCAATGAGCCGTCTCCTTCTCGATCGCATCCTTCAAGTCGTAAGCCAATTTTCTGAGTACGTCCGGTTGAATGGGCTTTAACAAGAAATCATGGACACCGATTCTCACGCTTTGCTTGGCATACTCGAATTCCGGATAGGCGGTCACAATCACTACCTTAATGAACGGATCTTTTTCTCTCGCAAGCCTCGCCAATTCCAACCCGTCCATGTATGGCATATTAATGTCCGTAAAGACTATGTTTGGCTTTAAAGCATCAATCAAATCCAGCGCTTCGTTCCCGTTAGCCGCCTCGCCTATAAATTCAATCCCAAGGGAAATCCAATCCAAGAGAACTTGAAGGAGCTTTCTTGTATTGACTTCGTCATCTACAACAATTGCCGTTATCCTCCCTTTTTCCATTCAGAATCCTCCATGTGGGGTATTTCGATTTTGATTAGCGTTCCGTTTCCCGGTGAACTGCGAATTGAATAGGACATGCCATCTCCGTAAAAAAGCCTAAGTCTCGTTATCGTTCCCCGCAGCCCGAAGCTGGAAGCATTATGAATGAGCTGTTCCTCTCCCATGGATTCCAGCTTATCTTCGGAGATGCCTATACCATCATCTTCAATGGACAAGATGACCGATTTGCCTGAAGAGATTGCCGAGACTGTAATCGTTCCGGACTGACCCATAGGCCGGATTCCATGGTAAATGGCATTCTCAACAAGCGGTTGAATGGACAGTTTGGGTACAGGATAGTCTTCCAAAACATCACTTAATTCATAGATAGCATCGAACATGCCAGGGTATCTCATATGCTGAATCGTCAAATAATTCTTCGCGATTTCAAATTCCTCTTTAAGCGAGATAATTTCATTTCCTTTGCTTAAACTCAAACGGTAATATTGGGCCAACGCTGTAATCAGACGATAGGTTTCTTCCCTTTCGCCTGCCAAAGCCAAGTACCCTGCAGACTCTAAGGCATTGTATAGAAAATGCGGTTTGATTTGCTGATGCAATATATCAAGCTCCAGTTTTCGCCGAAGCGTTTGCTCCTCTTTCACACGCTCCAACGATTGTTGAATCGTTGCAATCATTCGGTTATATCTGTCTTGAAGCTGCCGGATTTCACTTGTTTTTGGCTGTAATATGACTTGTTGGTAATCGCCTATCTCCGCTTTTTTCATCGATCTTAATAAACTTAATATGGGGTAAATAATTGACCTGGTTATCCAAATGAATCCTATAAATATAAATACAAAATTAAAGGCGACGATTGGGATTAAAACCCGATTCAAAGCCTTGTAGGGATTCGGCCATTCGCTCATGGAGAGTGCTGTTGCATAGCGCCAACCACCGGCCTCCATCTTGTCGAAAATATATCTTTTTCCGGATATGGTTTTGATGAACGTACCCGAAGTATGCGATTGAAACTCCCCCGATTCCGCAAACTGACGAAGCTCTGGATTCTCGAATGGGATCACAAGAGTGTCGTCCCGATCTACCATGAGATCGGATCTCTTGCCGTCAATAGAATACTCATTGAGACTTTTTATTTTTGATATAGGAATGTTAATCAAAACCACGCCTATTTGTTTGGCTGTATTCAGATCGTTTACCGTACGAATTAATGAAAGATATTGTTCCCCATTCACCTGGGTATTCAGGATTCCGCCTGCATTGATTTTCCAGACCCGGCCGCCATTTTTTTGTACCGCGTCTTGATACCAAGACGCGGTTTTGATACTTGCAACATGAATCCCTAGCTGCTGAAATTCCAAGGCGTAATATAAATCGTCGTTGCGGAACAAATATACGGAGGCTACATTCGACTCTGCAAGGAAAATTTCGTTTAATACTTTTTGAATCCTATTGTTCGAATAAACGTATTCATCATCCGATAAGTCCGACTTTAAATTTTCTTGGATATCGCCACTTGCAATCACCCTTTGAGAATATTGAGAGATACTCTCAAACAGGGAATTCAAATTGGACTGCATCGCGTACAAGCTTTGTTCGGAGACATCCGCAATCTTATCCTCAGCCAGACTAACGTTGAACTTTTGATACAAGACGCTGCTGATAAGCAAAGAAATCGTTAGTAAAAGAATATAGTAGGACATCATTTGTGTTCTTATCTTGGTGAATTTCACCGCTGAAACCACCTTCTGTCCGATTGGGAGTCCTAACTGCTCTTCTACCAGAGGTTCCCCACATATTATATCATGATGGCCGCGGTACTAGCCCTTAATCGCTCCGGCAACGATGCTCTTTTGCACTTTCTCGCTTAAGAAAACATACAACAGAATTGTCGGTATGGTTGCTATAACCATGCCCGCATGGATAGGACCGTACTCCGTAATATGCAAGCCGCGAAGCGAATTGATGGCCACGGTTATCGTCATTAAAATCGATTTGTTGATAAAGGTAGTCGCGAACATCAATTCGTTCCATGCAGCAAGAAAAGTAAAGATCGACACCGATACAAGAGCCGGCTTTATTAAGGGCAGCATGATCCTGAAAAAGACCTGGTAAATATTACAGCCATCCACGACGCTTGCTTCTTCCAACTCCCGGGGGAGCGACGAGAAAAATCCGACCAATATGAACATGGAGCTTGGAATTGCATTCACCGTATATGGGATAATCAGCGCCCATGGCGTATTCAGCAGATGAGTATCCCTTAAAATGAGAAATAAGGGCAGCAATGTAGCATGTACTGGAATCATCAACCCTGACATAAAAATGGCGAGTACGATTTTGCTAAGCTTCCATCTCATCCGGGTGACAGCATACGATACCATAGCCGATAACAATCCGGAAGCGATTACCGTTACCCCCGTATACATCAAACTATTCAGGAAGCTCCTTCCAAGATCAGAGCCGACTAAAACGTATTGATAATTGGAGAACATCCATTTCGCCGGCAGTCCCATCACATTGCTTCCGGTTATTTCGATATTTGTTTTGAATGAAGTCAATACTAGCCAGATAAGCGGATAAAATTGAATGATCGCGAAGACGACGAGAAACAACTGGAGAACGGGGTTTTTCCAATTCCATTTACGTGTCATGATGACTTAGCTTCCTCCCTCTTCCCGCGTCCTGAACAATCGCTGCAGCCCGTAATAAAAAATAAGACATTCCAATATCATAAAGACAGCCATGGTGCTGCCATATCCATACATGTTTCTCTTAAAGATGGTAGAGTACATGAGTGTGCTAGGAACGTCCGTTGCCGGAGATGAATTCCCATTCGTCATGATATAGGTCAAATCGAAAAATTTAAGGGATCCGATGACCGCAAACACGGCACAAACTTTTATAATCGGGGTTATTAACGGAATGACAATGGAAAAAATGGTGTGCCAAACGGACGCTCCATCAATCTTAGCGGCGTCAAAAATCTCCTCTGATATCCCTTTTATGGCCGCATACATCAAAAGCATGTAATAACCAACCCACTGCCAAACTGCCGGCAGCATAATGCTCGATAACGCCGTTTTTTCGTCCGTAAGCCAATCACGTTCCCATGCATGAAGTCCCAATCTCTCCAATATCACGTTCAAAACTCCGTAGTTCGGGTTTAATATAGACAAGAACATAAGACCGATAACGGCTGATGAAATCGTGACGGGAATAAAGAATAAAGTCCGGTAAAACTTTTCCCCTTTGACCCCCCTGCCAAGAATGAAAGCCAATATGAATGCAAAGGGGATCTGCAGACAGACCGACAAAATAGCCAAATAAAACGTATTCCAAACAGAGTGAAAGAATTGCAAATCATAAGTATCGTTAATAACAAGATCCTTATACAATGCAAGTCCTACGAATTTCGCCTCTCCAATTCCGTCCCAATCCAACATGCTGTAATAAACGGATTGGACAATGGGAATAAAACCTATGAATATGAACAATATCAGTGCAGGCAGTACAAAGACGGCAATCGCTTTCTTATTGCCAAATACTTGTTGCATGGTTCCCTATCCTCCTAACAGAACTGGCGGAATTTTTCATTCCGCCAGTTCGTTCGTATCCATACTATTTTCTATTTGCCGGGATTGATCTTGCTTTGCAGTTCTTGGTTAAATTCCTCCGGGGATATTTTTCCCGCAGTAAACTTGATCAGTGACCCGAACATAGACTCCGTATCGTTACCGGACAACATCTGATCCCACCAGTAAGAGAAGCCGGTTGCAGTGCTTGAAAGTTCGCCAATCTTAATCGCTAACGGATCAACCTTGGATGTGTCGCCTAGATCGCCTTTCCATGCCGAGGACCCGGAACCGGCAATGAAGACTTCTTTGGCCATCGTTTCCATAAAATACTTGTAGACTTCCCACACGCGATCCTTATTTTCCACTTTGGCATTAATAAAGAAGGATTCGCCGGAACCGCCATGCCATTCGTCGACGTTGCCTTTCCCTCCTGGAATCGTCGGGAATTTCACGGTGTCGACTTTACCTTTGACTTGGGAGTCCGGTGCGTTGATCTGCCCGTTAACCCAAGCTCCCATGTACAACATGGCGGCTTTACCGGTCAAGAACATATTGATCGACTCGTCATAGGAAGTCCCTAATGGATTTTCCCCGAATGCCTTGGCGTCAAGAAGTTCCTTGTATTTGCGGCTGGCTTCCTGGAACTCCGGAGTGTTGAAGGATCCCGTCTTATTCAAAGCTGCATTTACCGCAGCTACTCCCCCCATCCGAATGTCCAATATGGAGTTCCAGAACATAGCCGGCCACCGGTCTTTAGCCCCAAGTGAGATTGGCGTAATGTTCTTGGCCTTAAGAGTGTTAATTGCAGCCATCAGGTCATCCCAAGTGGCAGGAATTTGAGCGCCTGCGGCTTGGAACAGTTCCGTATTGATATATAGGTTAGCCGTTGCGATATTGGTAGGAAGACCGTAAAGCTTATTGTCAAAGGTGAAGTTGTCCGTAGTTCCTGGAACCAGCTTGTCGATTGTTCCGTCTTTAACAAGATCGTCTAATGTCAAAATTCTGTTCCCAGCGACGAACGGTTGAGCGAAGCCTCCTCCCCAGGAAAAGAAAATATCCGGCAATTCATCTGCGGCTGAAGCCGTTTTTATCTTGGTTTTATAGGCTTCCCCGCCGATACCCGTATGATCGATTTCTACATCGGGGAACTTGGCCTTCGTCGCTTCCAACGCTTTATAAAAGCCGATAAAGCCTCCGTCCTTGGAGTTAGGGTCGGAAAATTGCGACCACATCGTGATCTTGATTTTCTCAGCTGCAGCACTCTCCGTAGCCTTTGGACTCTCACTAGCCTTTGGCGATTGGGAATCTGCTGCTGGTTGTTGGTTTTCGGTCTTCGTGCTGCCGCACGCGGCAAGTGTCACCGTTAGGACAACAGCCATACTCAAACTTGCCATCTTACTGAACAACTTCATTTCTTTGCCTCCCTGTTCTTTATTTAACCGCTTACATTTATAATCATAAGCTAATCTAAGCTGTCGAAAAATGTAATCGCTTTACTGAAAGATAGAATCTTTTTACTTCAATCATTTATCAAAGACCCCGTATTGTTACTTTTACGGGGTCTTTGTTTCACCGACTCATTCATCGCCAGCTCTCGAAAAGTCACGGGTTGTACAAACGCCGATATTCCTGCGGGGTCATTCCGGTATGCTCCCGGAAACGTGCGATGAAGTAACTGCTCTGGGAAAAGCCGGAATTCTCTGCCACTTGCTTAATCGTCCATCCGGTAGACATGAGCAGCTGCTTGGCTACAACAAGACGGCATTCAAACAGCCATTCCATAGGAGTCCGCCCCATCACTTCGTGGAACATCCGACTAAAATAATAGGTGCTGAAGCCTGCCTGATCGGCCATCTGCAGGAGCGTCAGCGGCTCCGTACAGCGGGTTCGGATATATTCCGCAGCCCCTCTCATCCGTGCACGCTTATCCAACGTTGTCGCTGTTCCAAGAGTCTCCGCACTTAGCACAAGCTCAGCAAGCAGTTCATAGAGCTTTACCGCCAAGTGCACCTCGTTCCTATTATAGGGGGAAGCCAGCTCCAGTAAGTCCCTAGTTAGCCGTTTGAGCTTTGGCAAATCGCCGAATGTAAACAACCAAACAGAAGAAGTTCCCCGGCCGTTCAACAGCCTGTCCAACCCCTCGCCTGCTATGTGTACCCAGAATACTTCCCAAGGCTCCTTCGGATCTGATCGATACTCTTGCTCTAGTCCCGGCCCATAATAGAAGCCCTGTCCCGGTTCCAATCCGTATTCCTTCCCGTTATCTTTCACATATCCTTTCCCGCTTAACACCAGATGCAAATTTGCTTGTTGCAGCTGTCCATTAGACCGCCGCTCCTGGTGCTCGGGAAAATCGGAATATTGGCCAATCATATCCGGAAACCCCGTGTAGTTCTTGTACATGGGTTCCGGCAACACATAATGGATTCTCATAGCCCCTCCAAAACGCAAGAATCTAATACGATCAACAAATTGATGTTATTTACTTTCTATTATAAAGGATTATAATAGTTGCATAAAGGCCATTATATAACAAAAAACTATTATACGCATAAGATAAGGGGATGTCTTGAATCGTGAACAAAACCATTTCGGGAGAGAAATTTGATCTGGGAGTGTGCTACTACCCCGAGCAGTGGCCGGAGCATATGTGGGCCGACGATTACAATCGGATGCGGGAAATAGGCTTTACAATTGTACGCATGGGTGAATTTGCATGGAATTTTTTTGAACCGGAGGAAGGGGTATTTACTTTTGATTTGTTCGATCGGGCCATAGACCTTGCTTGCAAGCACGGACTGAAGGTCATTCTCGGCACCCCGACGGCTACGCCGCCCGCCTGGATGACCTATAAATACCCTGAAATTCTTAATGCTTCATTTGAAGGCAAGCAGTACAATCACGGGATGAGACGGCACTACAATTACAGCAGCCCGGTGTACCGCAACTATTGCGCAAAGATTGCCGAGGCTATGGCTAAGCATTATGCGAACCATCCCGGCGTAGTAGGCTGGCAGGTCGACAATGAGCTTAACTGCGAGGTTAATTCATTCTACTCCAATGCAGACCATGCGGCGTTTCGGACTTGGCTGCAGGAGAAGTACGGTTCCTTGGACGCATTGAATCAAGCATGGGGTGCCGTCTTCTGGAACCAGAGCTACTCAGACTGGGAGCAGGTTCATTTGCCACGCCCTACGGCCGGCGGCTCCCCTAACCCTCATCAAGTTCTGGATGAAAAGCGGTTTATCTCGGATAACGCCATTTCCTTTGCCCGTTTGCAGACAGAGATATTGCGAAAGCTTGCACCAAAGCAGTGGATTACAACAAACGGCATGTTTGCTCATCTGGATAACCATGCCATGACTGATGAGCTTCTGGATTTCTTTTCATATGATTCATACCCGAACTTCGCTACCATTTGGAACGATGCTGATCGAGAGAATCCGCTCATGGACCGCATCTCATCCAACCACCTAGCCAAGGTTCGGTCGATCTCCCCCAATTTCTGCATCATGGAGCAACAATCAGGCCCTGGCGGTTGGGTAAACAAGCTGCAACAATCTTCGCCAAAGCCGGGACAAATGAGATTATGGACCTACCAATCTGTTGCTCACGGGGCGGATATGCTCCTGTATTTCAGATGGAGAACAGCAACATTCGGCACCGAGATTTACTGGCATGGAATCAACGACTACCACAACCAGCCCAACCGGAGGGTGGCTGAGGCAGAAACCATTAGCCGGGAATTGGGACGGATCGGGGAAGCCATTGTCGGGTCTCGTTATGCTGCGGAAGTCGCCATCTTGCACGATTATGACAACGAATGGGACGGGGAATTCGACGTATGGCACGGCCCTCTAACGATTGAAAGCACATACAGCTGGAACAAGGCCTTGCAGCTCAGCCATATTCCTTTCGATTATTTGAATTTGAAGAGCAAGACTCGCCTGGATGACCTCGCTCGTTACAAAGTGCTGATCTATCCTCATCCAACCATTATGTCGGAGGAAACGGCGGAGCTCCTCAAGCAGTATGTTGCGGGAGGAGGCAAGCTGATTTTCGGAGCACGCACGGGTTACAAGGATACACGGGGACATTGCCGAATGACGCCATTCCCTGGTCCAGTCGCGGATCTGTGTGGAGTGACGGTAGAAGACTTTACTCTTATTGTGAACAAGGCAGCCACACCGAACATTCGATGGATCGATGGCGGGGAAGAAGCCGGCACTCCAGCAAGCCTGTTCAACGACATACTCCACCCGGAGAACGGCAAAGTGGAGACGCTGGCCGTATTCGACGGAGACTATTATGCGGGGAAACCGGCTCTTACCCGAAACCCTTATGGAAGCGGTGAAGCTTATTACTACGGGGCCGCATTCAGTCGCGACGTAGCGGACGCATTGATCCGTCGCCTTGGACTGAAACCCGCTACAACAGGTTGGTCGGAACTGCCACCTGAGGTGGAGGTTGCCATTCGAGAGAAACATAATCGTCGCTTTGCCTTTCTATTGAACTACTCCGACAAACCAGTCAAAGCCCAACTTTTGCGGGAGACCGAAGACATGTTGGAAGGCGGACGACTTGCCGCGGGGTATCTGAACATCGCTCCTTACGGAGTAAAGGTCTTGTCGTTGGACTGAGGAATAGGGTATAGGGGCTGTCCCATAAGTAATTATGGGCAGCCTCTTAGCTTTTTCTATCGATTATGGTTTTTGCGGGGATGTATCTCCTTCCGGTTGCTGTTGAAATCGTGAAATCTGATTCGTCTAAGC
>FWWL01004706.1_pt1 | contig 22483 bp, 25 predicted proteins | sample 2228331 | NCBI WGS metagenome assembly FWWL01 (sample SAMEA103939775, study PRJEB20133) | metagenome | reverse complement strand
GAAAACCTGGCATGCTTTCAACCACACAACAGTGGGATTTGACTTTTCTGAGAGAAAAAGCCTGATTTTTTCAACGATACTTGACAGTTATGGGATTCTCCCAGATGAGTTCGTAAATCTTGGTTTGTCGCTAAGACAGTACGAAGATGGTGCGAGGATCTTGAAGGCTTTCGCTCAGGTTAGAATTTGGAACGTTGGAATGTTAGCTTCGATGATCTACGGTGGTGATAAAATATGCGAAGTGTTGTTCTTCTTCTCGTTTTGATTTGCTCCACAGTTTATTCTGCGAGTTTTCAGATAGTTTTCACAAGCGATGTTCATGAAAGACTTTCTGTGAGCGGATCTGGTCCCATGGGACTTGTCGAATGGCTCAAGGATAAGGATAGAACCAGGCTACTTGTGATGGACGGTGGGGATCTTTTCGATCAGAAAATTCAGCTTCCATTTTTCTTCGACAACCGAAATCTTGTAATGGATTATGTGAAGAGAGTTGATTACGATGCTATGGTTCCTGGCAATCACGAATTTTACTTTGGCAAACGTTGGTTCGAAGAGTACTCGAAGGCAAATCCAAATCTTTTGGCAGTGAATATCGACGGTCTGCCAGATTACGAGGTTTTTGAAGTAGTGGGGAAAAGAATCTTGGTGATTGGACTCGCGGGAATACAGCATCTTGCCAACCAGATTGAACATCAAGGTAACCTGCCAGAGGATCCGTTGAAAGCACTGGAAAAAACTATGAAAGACCTACCTGAGGTTGATTACGTTATATGTATATCCCATCTCAACCACAGTCTTGAAAAACAGATTGCAGAGAGTTTTCCACAGATTGATCTGATACTTAGTGGTCATGACCATCGAGGACCTGAGCTGAAAAAAATCAACCGAACTTACCTTTTCGAGGCAGGATCACATGCAAATTCCACATACCTAATCACAGTTGATCTATCAACGAGGCAAGTCAGGTGGGAACAACTTACTCCAAAAGTTGAAAAGCCCATAGCTGAAAATCAAAATCTACACATGGCCATACTGTTGGCAGTGTTGCTGGGAATTCTCTCGATTGCTTGGATCAACTTCAACCCATGAGAAGATCTAAAACGGTCATGAGTGTAAAACCGATCAAGACCCAGTAGGTTGTCAGCCTCTCCTGCCCGCGAAGGTGTGTCTCTGGTAAGACTTCATCGCTGATTACAAAAACCATCGCTCCAGCCGCTAAAGCCATCAGATACGGTAATAACCCTTTTGCAATATTTAGCAGGAGAATTCCGACTAAACCTCCGATAACTTCGACCAATCCCGTGAAGAGAGACACAAAGAAAGCCTTGGTCGGGGTATACCCTGTGTTCAAAAGTGCGGCAGCAGTTGCGGCACCTTCTGGAATGTTTTGCGCGCCTATTGCCACAGCTATAGAGAGTGCGTATGGGGTATAAGCTGTGACTCCGACCGCCATGCCTTCTGGAAAGTTGTGTATTGTTATGGCAATTACAAACAGCCAGATTCCTTTCAGCTTTTTTGTTTGTATACCTTCGTATCCCTTCAGAAAGTGTTCGTGTGGTATCAATTTGTCGATCAGATCAACCAACAATCCTCCAACCATGAAACCTATCGCAAATCTAAACGGACCACCAAGTTCTATAGAGGGGACCACCAAGCTAAAGGCACTTGCGGCAAGCATCACCCCAGCTGCGAAACCCAGGAACGTATCTATGTGTTTTTCCTTTAGGCCTTTTTTGAAAAAGAGAAATGGTAACGCCCCTAAACCAGTCGCTGAACCCGCAATAAGGCTATAAAGAAAACCTCTCGCTGCCGCATGCACTTCTTACTCCACCTTCGACAAAGCCTTTTTCAGAGCCTCCAAAGGAGCTTTGATACACTCAAAGCCCTTCTCAAAAAACTGCATTTCATCGCGAATGTGCTCTTCGTTTATCAAGGACACCGATTCAAGATCTTTGCCATTTGCCAATCTGCAAACTGCTTCAGAGGCGGCTATAACCCTTGGACATCCAGATGCTTTAAAAGCTATATCTAAGATTAGTCCTCTTTGAATCTTTAGGAAGATTCTCACCCTATCTCCGTGTTCTGGATAGACTACTTCCGCCGTATGTGTATATTCAATTTCGTTGCAATGCCTTGGATACATGAAGAGTTCTTTGAATTTCTCGGAGTACGCCAAAACCAATCACCTCTCAAGTTTTCTCAGCCTGCGTACTTCTTGTTCGAGGACTCTCACAAAATAGTCTATCTCTTCTTCCGTGTTGTCGTAACCAAGGCTAATTCTGATGGCACCATCGACTATCCACTCTTCCAGTTTCATAGCTTCGAGTACGTGAGATCTTCTTGTTCCATGGTGAGATGAACATGCAGATGCCGTGGAAACTGATATACCATGCATATCCAAGGCAGTTGCCAAAGCTTCCCCGTTGACACCTCTGAAAGAGACGTTTATATGTGTTGGGATTGTGTTGGATCCGTTTATATGGTGATCTGGGATATTCTCTATTGCTTCAACAATCTTTTTCTTGAGCCTTTCGATCCTTTCCTTCCACTCTGTAAAGTTCTCAGCTATCAGCTTCAAAGCAGCCGCCATTCCGACCGCCCCCGGCACATTTTCAGTACCACTTCTAAGACCTCTTTCATGTCCTCCACCAAAGATAACAGGTTCAATCCTGATAGATCCTTTGAGATACAGAAATCCACACCCCTTGGGAGCGTAGAATTTGTGACCAGATGCCGACAGCAAATCCACCTTGGAAGCGTCGACTGGCATTTTTCCAATAGCCTGAACGGCATCAGAATGAAGAGTGATCCCATATTCCTTGCAGATTTTTGAGATTTCTTCTATCGGTTGAATAACTCCAGTTTCGTTGTTAACCCACATTATTGAAGCCAGAACGGTGTTTTTGCGAATAGATTTTTTAAATTCCTCAGCTGTTACACAGCCTTCGTGTGTTGGGGATAAATAGGTTACCTCGTAACCGATCTTTTCCAAATACCTCGCAACTTCTAAGACTGCTGGATGTTCTATTTTCGTTGTGATGACATGTCCGCCGTTTGGAAAATTCGCCCTTAGAAATCCAATTATCGCCAAATTGTCGGATTCTGTGCCACCTGAGGTGAATACCAACTCCTCTGGCAGACAACCAATAAACTCCGAAATCGTTTTCCTGGAAACTTCGTAAAGCTTTTTTGCTTCGTCACCATGCGAATGCAAGCTCGAAGCATTTCCGTAAGTCTCCGTGAAGGTTTTAAGCACCTGCTGTGCCACTTCGTTGAAAACGCGTGTTGTAGCAGCGTGATCAAGGTACACTCTCATTTTTTATCACTTCCTCGCCGCGGCTTTCTCGTACTCCTCTATGGCTTTTCTGAGTGTATCCACAGCAAGGTTACTGCAATGGTATTTTACCTGAGGAAGACCCCCTAGTTTTTCAACGATCTCTTTCCAGCTAACTTTTTTTGCCTCTTCAAGTGTCATGCCTTTGACAACTTCGGTCATCATCGAAGCCGTAGCGATGTTGGCAGCACACCCGTATGTTTCAAACTTTATGTCCACAATTCGATTGTTTTCGACTTTCAGATAGACAGTCATCATATCTCCGCAAGCAACACTTCCCTCTGTTGCTTCGGCATCAGCATCTTCTATTTTTCCCATGTTCCTCGGGTTCTTAAAATGATCCATCACCAGTTCTGTGTATTTCAACATTTGTTTCACCTCCTTGGTTTAATCGGACTGATTTGTCGTAACCACGTCACAACCTTCTTGAGTTTTTCAACCGTGTAATCAAGTTCTTCCCTTGTTGTGAAACGACTGAATGTAAAGCGTATCGAACCGTGGGCTCTTTCGGCATCACCACCAATTGCGAGAATCGCGTAGTTTGGTTCCAGTGTTTCGGAGGCACACGCCGAACCAGTAGCCACTTCAACATCTTCCATACTGAGCCCCAAGCTGATTGCTTCTCCTTCTATGAATGAAAAGCTGAAATTCACGTTGTAAGGGGTTCTCTTTTCTCCACGAGGTCCGTTGAGAGTCACGTATTCTATCTCCGATTCAACGCGGTTGATGAAATATTCTTGAAGTTCTCTCAATCTTTTCAACGCTTGGTTCATGTCCTTGAACGCAAGTTCAGCCGCTTTCATCATACCCATTATTCCAGGGACATTTTCACCGCCAGGTCTCCGTTTGTCGTATGATTCTGCACCATACAGGACTGGCAGTAACTTCACGCCTTTTTTGACGTACAAGAATCCAACACCTTTTGGACCATGAAATTTGTGTCCGCTGACACTCATTAAATCAACGCCAAGATCTTGTACATCCACAGGAAATTTGGCATACATCTCGGCAGCATCCGTATGAAAGTAAATTCGATGATCCTGCTTTTTCAATATCTCTCCTATTTGCTTTAACGGCATTATTGAACCAACAAAATGACCAATTGATATAACGCTCACGAGAATTGTTGTTGGTTTTATTGCCCGCTCGAATGCATTCAAATCAATTATTCCTTCCTGATCAACGGGGATAACAGTTATCTCGAAACCTTCTTTTTGTAGTACATCAGCCAATTTCATAACTGAACCGTGCTCTAAGGCCGAAATAACCACGTGATTACCTCTGGACTTGTTAGCCCTCGCAACGCCAAGAAGCGCAAGGTTATTCGCTTCTGTGCCGCCTGAGGTGAAAACTATTTCTTCGCCTGATGAGGCATTTATGCTGCGTGCAAAGAATTCCCTTGCCGATTCAAGTTCGTCGTGGATCTGCTGAGCAGATTCGTACAATCCGTCTGGCCTTGCGAATTTTTCTGTCATGTATTTAACAACCACATCTGCGACTTCTGGAAGTACCTTTGTTGTTCTGCAGTTGTCGAGAAAGACACTCATCTTACACCTCCTTAATCCAGCCGGCTGATCACTCCCATGATTATCCTTGCGATTTTCTTGCCAGCTTTCTCCGCAATTTCCAGAACTTCTTCTGCAGTTAGCGGTTTAAGATCCTCAGGAACAGCTCTATCGGTGATGGCAGACAAACCAAGCACCTTTATTCCCGCGTGTCGTGCAACTATCACTTCCGGTACAGTCGACATACCTACCGCATCGGCACCGAAGTTTCTGAGCATCTTCAATTCGGCTCTCGTTTCAAAATTCGGTCCAGCCACAGCCACGTAAACTCCCTTGTACACTTCTATTCCTTCATTTTTCGCAACTTCTTCCGCCAGTTTTATCAGTTCGTTACTGTAAGGTTCGCTCATATCAGGAAATCTCGGTCCCCATTCGTCAACGTTTGGACCAAAAAGGGGATTATCACCCATGAAGTTTATGTGATCAGTTATTATCATGGGTTTTCCAACATCAAAAATCGGGTTCAACCCACCAGAAGCATTGGTCACAAACAAATATTTCACCCCAAGCACTTGCATAACTCTTATCGGAAATGTCACATCTTGCATGGAGTAACCCTCGTAATAGTGAAAACGGCCATTCATCAGCATGACGTCCTTGCCAGAGAGCTTGCCAAACATTAGCTCACCCTTATGCCCTGGAGCAGTAGAAACCGGAAAGCCAGGTATTTCAGAATATTTGATCACCGTCGGATTCTCAAGAGATTGTGCAATACCACCTAGACCAGAACCTAAGATAATGGCAATTCTTGGTTGTACGTTCACTCTCTGTCTCAAATATTCAACAGCTTTCTTGACTCTTTCTACGTATTCCTTCATCCGCAGACACCCCCTGAATTTCATGATTGACGTACTTGAAATTACTTTTCAATTATATTGTACAGATGTATCATTACAAAAATATTAGATCTTTTTTGTCCAATATGTTTCACTCGAGAATTATTCTTGGACCATCCTGTTTAAAGTCTCCTCTGTGGACATCTTCAACCAAAGACAGGTGTGAATCAAGATCATGGTACGAGAAAGCTCCAGTACCCGCCGCGAAGTGGATGCTTGGTGAGATTCCAAGACTGCTTTCACCCATACAACCAATCATTAGTTGTATGCCTGCTGCTTTTGCAAGTTTCACTATTGCTAAGGCATCACTCAGACCTGACTTCATGAGTTTTATGTTTATCATGTCAACGGCTTCTTCTTTTATCACCCTAAGTGCGTCGTGCATTGTGAAAACCGATTCATCTGCGGCAACTGGGTATGGGCTGTTCCACCTAACATACCTAAGTCCATCGATGTCTTCCTTTTTGACTGGTTGCTCAAAAACGACTACATTGATCTGCTCTTGATGAAGCGTTTGAATGAATTCAACAGCTTGTTTCGCTGTGTATCCCTGGTTGGCATCAACTATGAAAGACAAATCAGTTGCGATTTCACTTACCCTAACGACTTTTTCAATGTCCTCACGCATGTTCTTTCCCACTTTGATTTTCAGCACTTTAAATCCCTGTGAGTAATAATTCTTTGCCTTTTCCAGAGTTCTTTCCACCGTTGTTATGCCTATCGTTATATCCGTCTCTATCTTACTTTTTGCTCCTCCAAAAAACTCAAACTGTCTAAGTCCATGTCTCTTGCAAAACGCGTCGATAACAGCACATTCAACAGCTGCCTTGATAGATGGTGCTGCCTTGAGTTTTTGTGTTCTTTCGAATATCTGTTCGTATCTGTCCACTGACATTCCATCGAGCATTTCCCTGACTGTACTTTCCATTCTTTCAAGCATCTCAGGGGTTTCACCGGAAATCGTGAACAAAGATGATGCCTCGCCATAACCCTCGACTCCATCATGCAAAATCACACAAACCTCAATGTTTTCCTGTGTCTCCTGGGTTCCAAGAGAGATGGTGAATGGCTCTTTGTAACGGTAAAAAACTTTCTTGAACCTCACAGATTCGATCCTCATAACATCGCCTCCAATTTGTCCAAAATTATATCGAGTGAACTTTCTTCAAAAGGATTGAAAACAAGTAACTGTTCACATGAATAAGATTTTTCAAGACAGGAGATTCCAAGGATCTCTGTTCGAACAAACTTTCTCAGCAGTTCAATCTCGGCGTTCAAATCAGGTTTCATCGGAATCTGTGGGAACAATTCAAAGCAGGTCCTGTTTGGATCGTGTGCCATTACGCAAAACTGCGGCATTGATCCGTAAATCAGCCCTAAAGTAACTTGCCCATAGGCGGGATGACGAAGCGCCCCCTGACCTTCAACAAAGATTATTTTCTTTCCATCGTTTTCCAACTTGATTATCAAATCTTCGACAACACCAGGTATGAAATCCGCAACGATCGCATCAATTGCGGCTCCTTCGTCCGCCCCAATCATGATCCCTGTTTGACCTGTCGCCAGAAAAGCTGCCGGCAAACCTCTCTCAAGCGCTCTTTGCCAAAGTTGAACACATGTTGTTCTTTTGCCCGTTGCACAGTCAGTCCCAAGGCAGGCAACTCGGATGGTCTTTGAAGTGAGAATTCTTCCAGAAAAAATCCTCAACTGTCCCGTGTACTTTCGAACATCTACTATCCTCACTCCACAAGTTTGCGCAGCAGTCTTAAAGGGTTCGATCTCCGACAATTTCAGATGCAAACCAGAAACAACGTCAAAGCCGGATTTCATGGCATCGAGAATTAAATCAACCATCTCCTTTGGAAGTATTCCCCCAACCGTGGCGACACCTATCACAAGAACCTTTGCGCCTGCCTTCAATGCATCAACGACGGAATTGACGATTGGAACATCGAAACGCACGTGCGGAACATACTGAGCAGCTGTTCCCTTGAGCTTATCAATCACGCACACTGGTTGCAAAATGCGGCTGTGTCTGAGCAAGCCGTGTGCAGTTTTGGCAAGAGTCGTGTTCAATTGCCCCCACGAGAGTATTGCCGATGGCGTACCTGGTTCAAAATAATCCGTGATTTTCAGCTTTTATTCCTCCCTTCTCACATGTTTTTCAATATTATAGTCTATAGTCTATGGTACAAAAAGTGCTTTTCATACGTTTCACCAAAAACGTGAATGATATAATCATACTGCTAGCGGAGGAGGAAGCCTCAATGGAAAAGATACTCCTGAAAGTCAGGAAAACCGGTGAGGTCTTAACTTTGAATCGCGGCGACAAATTGCTTGATTATATTCGCCTAAGAATGGCTAATCACAGTAATCCCATTGTGGCAGCTCGTGTAGGAAACATTATTCACGAGCTGAATAAGCCGCTCGAGAGGGGTGGCGATCTGGAACTTTTGGATCTGTCTACACTCGATGGTCTAAGGATATATCAACGCGGAGTGTTGTTTTTGCTGAACATGGCGCTGAAAGAACTTTACCCTGGGTACCAGTTGTGGGTATTACATTCACTTGACAATGCTTTGTACTGTGAGCTTAGAAACAATGGTAAAGCAATTGTGCTGGGCAAAGAAGAACTTGAAAAAATTTCCGATGTTATGAGACAACACGTCAGCAGAGATGAACCATTTGAGAAATTTGAATTTCTCAAAGATGAGGCTTTCAGTATACTCAAACAGCAGGGAGAAGAAGATCGTACAAGGCTTTTCAAGTTCAGGAAAAAAAAGACGATCAAGCTGTACAGATGTGGTAAGTACTACGATTATTACTACGGCTACATGCCTCCGAGTACGGGATGTCTAACTCTATTTGAGCTGCAACCAAGTGGGAGCGGCTTTCTTTTGGTGTTACCAAGCATGGGAAGTCCATCACAGGTAACGCCACCAAGGTCGCTGCCGAAGCTATCTTCTGTCTTTTTGGAATACGCCCGTTGGCTTGAGGTAATCGGAATCAGTACGGTGGCAGAACTGAACGAAGTCATTGCGAGAGGCGAAAGGGAAGTTACCGAGTTAATGTTGCTGAATGAGTCCTTACATGAGAAGAGAATTGCGCAGATAGCCGAACAATTTGCCAACAGTTCAGCAAGAGTAATCCTCATAGCGGGTCCATCTTCTTCTGGTAAAACTACTTTCGCGAAAAGGTTGATGATTCAGTTAAAAACTCTTGGTTTTCAACCGATTACGCTCTCGTTGGACGATTACTTCGTTGATCGAGAGTTTACACCAAGAGATGAGGAGGGTAACTACGATTTTGAGTCGATACACGCTATAGACCTTCGCTTGTTCAACGACCAGCTGACAGCATTACTCGAAGGTAAGGAGATCGAGATACCAAAGTTTGATTTCAAGCTTGGAAAAAGAACCTGGTCTGGAAGAAAAATTAAGCTAATGGACAATCAACCAGTGGTAATCGAAGGCATTCATGGCCTCAACGAAGAATTGACGAAATCTATAGATAGACCTCTGAAGTTCAAAATCTATGTCAGTGCTCTTACTCAGCTCAACCTTGACTCACACAACAGAATCACCACAACGGATACCAGATTGTTACGAAGAACAGTTAGAGATTACAAGTTCAGAGGACACACAGCTTTGGATACTCTGAGGATGTGGCCAAGTGTCAGAAGAGGTGAAGAGAGATACATTTTCCCATTCCAAGAAGAAGCAGATGCCATGTTCAACTCAGCTTTGGTGTACGAGTTAGCTGTGCTCAAAGTGTTTGCTGAACAACTTTTGATTCAAATTCAGCCAAGTGAACCAGAGTACTCGGAGGCCCTCAGACTAATGAAACTCTTAGATTACTTTTTGCCTGTGACAAACATCGAGGACATCCCGAGAACCTCCATTCTTAGAGAGTTCATTGGAAGGAGCGTGTTCAAGTATTGAGACCGCAAAGGGTTCTTGCGATTACTACTTTAATCTTTGTTTCTGCAATCGATGTGCTTTTTGCTTACCAAGTTCTCGTTGGTGACAAGGTCATTCACTCTTCACAATGGGAAAACAAGCTTACATGGCAGGATTTTGTTGAAATTGTGACCAACTACATGAGCTATCTCCAGTTAACAAAACCGAGCCATGGCTCTGTTGGGGATTTTGAATACCTTGTTTGGAACAACCATGTCGTTGGATATTCCAAATCAACGGGATTACTCAATCTGGATGGTGTAACAGAGAAAACCGAAGATATTCCGTTGAAAAAAATCCTGAACGTCTTTGGAATACCTGTTGAAGTAAAGGATCGCAGTTTATATTTACCAGAAATGCTTATATGGGATATATCGAAAACGGAAGATATAGTCGAGTTAGCATTCAACGGGGTGAACAGACTAAGGATATTTGAAGAAAAAGGTAGACTGATGATAATCAGCGCTGGTTTGGTTGCGTGGAACGGAAAACTTTTCGCGACGGGGCAGGAATTGTGGAGTGTGGAGCTTCAAACTGGTACTAAAATTCAACAAATCAGTCAGCTTGACGGTTTGCTGAAAGTGATTGTTGGCAAGCCACCAATGAATAGACACGAATTTGAAGTGCTTCCCCTTGATCAGTGGTCTACAGCTTCGACGGATGGTATTCTTGTCCTCTATGCCAAAGGAGATTCAAGGATAATAATACGTCCGTTCTCGCCTGATTTTGAAGGTTCTGATTGGTACAGCTTTTCGTACACGAAGAAGCTGGCTGTCGAGTTGTGTAAGGAATACTCTTTGAAGCTGGAAATCTGCCCGTTGGTTTGTCTGCCGGTGAATAGGGTAGCGATGCTTGTTTTAGCCCGAGAAGGTGATCTGGAAAACTTGCTGGAAAGTATTTCGCACAAATTGAGGGAGTTGCTCGGAGAATGAGAAGATTTGTGGTTATACTCGTTCTTTTGATGTCTCTTTGCCTTTTTGCGATACGGTTAAGGATCACTTATTTCACGGATGATTTCGCTCCGGTGCAGGTTGAAACAAACGTTGACAAATCAGAGGATGTGATGGGAATCCTGTTTGAAAAGCTTGCAAATCCTCCTGATGGCTTGAAAACCGTTATTCCGAAAGATGTTTTGAACGCATATTTCTTTGTTGAAACGGCGCTTGTGTTGGACCTCAAATCCTCTGCCTTGCGTCTTCTAGATTTTGATCGTGAAAGATATTTTCTACACCAGGTTTTGTTCAACATTTTCGATAACTACAAAGCTCTGAGTCGTGTATACATAATTGTCGATGGTAAGAGAAGGGAAACGCTTGTTAATTTTGTGGATACAAGATACAGTTTTCCTAAGGAAATATGGTCGAGTTGGCCGGTGGAGACTTTTGAGCTGGAAGCAAGAGGTGAACCATGAGCAGAGGGATTATAAAGCCAGGTGATACGATTCTTGCGGTTTTCGAAGATGAAACCGATTTTGTTTTTTCTGTCGATGGTAGGCAGATAGGGACACACAGAGGGTTGATAAGAACCGAAGAACTTATCGGGAAACCATATGGAGGAACTTATCAAACTCACACAAATGAGAAATTCGTTGCGCTAAGACCGAGGTTTGTCGACGAGATTTTCCACATGAAGAGAAAAACACAGATAGTTTATCCCAAGGATATGGGCTTCATTTTGCTCATGCTCGATGTGAAAGAAGGTGACAAGGTAATAGACGCAGGGGTCGGTAGTGGAGCAATGTGTGCTGCACTCGCAAGGGTGGTAGGTAACACTGGTAGAGTTTTTGCTTACGAAAGAAGAGAGGATTTCATCAAGCTGGCAGAAGAAAATCTTCAAAAATGGGGTTTATCTGAGAGGGTTACACTCAAACTGAAAGATATTTCCGAAGGGTTCGACGAAGTTGTGGATGCAATATTCCTGGACGTACCAGACCCATGGAACTACGTTCGTCAATGTTACGACAGCCTGCTTGGATCTGGAAATCTGGCGATTGTTTGCCCAACAATCAACCAAATTCAGATGGTTATCGATGAGCTGCAAAAGAATGGGTTTTTACAGATTGAAATTTGGGAGAGTTTGTTCAGGCAATACAAAACCAATCCAGAAAGGCTTAGGCCATTCGATCGAATGGTGGCTCACACTACTTATATGGTTTTTGCTCGAAAGAGAATCCTTAAGGAGGGATGATCATGAGAAAAAAGAATTTCTTTGCTGTATTGATTATTTCCGTATCAGTGGTCATATCGAGTTGGCTGCTGTCCGGTGCGATAACCTCGAAAGACGTTAACAAAGCTTTGGAACCGTTCTACCAAAGCTTGAGCTATATAATAAACGCCTACTACGAAAGGGACAAGATCGATCTCAACCGTTTGATGGATTCAGCGATAGACGGTTTGGTCAAAGGACTTGGGGATGATTTTTCGTACTACGAGAATCCCGAAGGAGTGGAAGAAAAACAAATACAAATGGAAGGAGAATACGGTGGCCTTGGCATCGAAGTGACCTACGACAGCGAATACAAAGCAGTCAAAGTTGTGGCGCCAATGTACGGGACACCTGCTTGGAGAGCCGGTTTGCAAGCTGGAGATCTCATAGTTTCAATCGACGATCAACCTGTAAGCGAGATGACTTACATGGAAGCGGTTCGACGTCTCAGAGGTACACCCGGAAGTTCTGTGAAGATAAAGGTTTTAAGAAAGGGAGAACCCGATCTGCTAACCTTTGAAATAGTTCGAGAAGTGATTCAGATAATTCCCGTTAAGTATTCGTTCATCGAAACCGACAGAGGACGAATTGGTTATCTGATGATAACGCGATTTGCGAGCAAGACTTATGAAGAGGTAAGACAAGCACTTGATGAGATCTTTTCGAAGGGTGTTAAGGGATTGATGATTGACCTGCGAAACAATCCTGGCGGCTATCTCAACAGTGTTGTGGATGTAGCGGGCTTGTTCTTGGACAACGGAGTCATCGTTAAAACACGGAATGCATATGGAATAGAAGAGGTTTTTGAGTCCAAAGGCAATGAGTATCCCAATGTTCCAATCGTAGTTCTTGTCAACAATGGATCGGCATCTGCTTCTGAGATTCTTACGGCAGCTTTAAAAGAGAACGGCATTGCCAAAATAGTTGGTAAAAGGACCTTTGGTAAAGGTTCTGTTCAGACTGCTTTTCCGCTATCGAACGGTGGTACACTTTATCTGACAACAGCACATTATTTGACGCCAAGAGGAAACGACATACACCGCGTCGGAATAGAACCGGATGTCGAAGTGACCGAAGAAGTAGAAGTTAGACGTGAGCTGACTGCGTTAGATTACACCAAGAGAATAGTTGAAGTTGATATGTCTGAACCATTTATCTTGACAGGTCTTAAAGTTCTTCTGGGGATGGTGAAATGACTTCCACGGGAATGGCTGTGGTAGTTTTTGTCGTTTGCTCGATACTGAGTATGATCTTGTTAAATCAAGTACAGGGAAAAGTCTCGTACATTGTTGTACAGCCATTCCCGAAGGTTCGTTTGGTATCACCAGTTGGCAACAGGTTGGCTCGGTTAAAAGACGAGATGGAACAGCTTATTTTCTACGCAAAATTGTTGAAATTGGATCGAAATGCTTCCCTTACTTTCAGTGCAGGTAAGGTCATTTTGGAAGTCGTTTCGTACAAAACCTACGAGGAAGCAAAATCAAGGGTTCAGATACAGTATGGTTTCAAGCCTGAGGAGAAGATCACCTATGTCAAAATGAACGAAAGAACTTTTGTTTCGCGTGCTTCTTTTAGCTACAAAAACATCTCAGTTATTTACAGGGCTTGTATCATCGTACATGAGAATGGCCAGCTTTTGAGAGACTACAATGACGCAGTTCAAGTGGCTTGGAAAGCTCTGAATGGTGAACATGTCTCCGTCAGTTCATCGACAAGTCCGCAGATTCTTGAGTTGCTTAAGTCTCTTGCTGAAAAGTATTCTGTCGAAGTGGTGATCAAAGAATGAATGTACTGTTTCTCTTTTTCTCGCCCAGGCGTGTTAAAGGTGTGGCTAGATGGTGGGGATTTTGTATTCCTTTTTTGATAGCAACTACCCTCTGGTTTGCGTTGTTTGACAAGATAAGATTCATCTTTATGAACAGCAATTTGCTGACCAAATTTATCGAGCTGAACTTTGTTACCTTCTTGTACATTGCCATTCTCTCTGGGTTTGCCGTTGTTTTTGAAAAGGACAGGCAGAAATCAATGCAGCTTCCTTTTTACTTTCTGCCTTATCTGTTTCTTCCAATATACGTGAGAATTCTTCAGTTGTTTGACCTAAAGCCACTTTGGGCTTTTCAAATTAGCTTTCTGCACAGCATATTTATATCGGTCGGTGAATATGGTTACTACTATGCGCTGATTAGAGCAGCTGGAAACATCGTGGTTTCCTTGGTGGTGAGAGAGTGGGTTTAGCTAAATTTGTGGTTAAATACCGATTCTCGATAGTCGTTGGCTTTTTGATTTTGACCGTGATTTTCGGATACTACGCATTTACCAAGTTATCAGTCAACTCGAATCTGGCAGGTTTAGCTCCAGAGGAGGATGGTTTCTACGCTGATCAACTCGATTTTTTGAACGAGAAACTGTCGTCAAATGTACTGGTGGTGGTCGCGTACACTAACAGTGATTTGGAGAAGACGAAAAAAGCTTTGGAAGAACTCAAAGACCTTTTTGAATCAACTGAATATATTCTTGAAACAATGAAAATCGACGATCCTGAGGTTTTCGTCAAATATGGCTTTTTAGCCTTCAATTCAGAGGAATTTGAGAAACTCTCGAGGATTTTTGACTCGTCGCTCGGCAATTTTCTGGATTTTGCGGAATGGCGGAACCTATTTTCATCGCTTTCCGCTGCTTATTCCTTGGTTTCCGAGTACACAAAACGGTCTGGCATAGAAAAATACATTCTCATCTCACCAGATCAAAGAGTGGCTCTCATGAATTTCGTTATGAGGGACAGTTTTGTTGACATAAACAAGGTGAACAAAGCCGTCTCTGAATTGAAAAAGATCGCTTCTCAAGTCGAACAAAAGTGGTCGACCAAGCTTTTGTTCACCGGGACACCTGTAGGAGTGTACGAATCAAATCAACAAGTCAGCAGGGACTTCATGCTCACAACACTGGTGGCGTTAGCTGGTATTTGTACGGTCATTTTGGTAAATTTTGGAAGCCCAACGATTCTTATGATCTTGCTGCTTTCTCTGATTGTTGGTATGTGTATCACGCTTGGGGTTGTCAATCTTTTGCTTAGAGAAATAAACATCGTTACATCCTTTGTCAACGCTATGTTGCTGGGTTTGGGAATCGATTACGGCATCTATGTTGTTTCGCGAACGGCTTTCTTCTCCCGCGGTAATAGGGCAGATGAAGCTGCTGTGACAAAGGCGTTTCAAGAGTTGATGAAACCTTCTGCCGTTGCCCTTTTGACGACAATCGGAGCATTTAGTTCCATGTTCTTAGGTTTATCCAAACCCTTTATGCAGATGGGTTTTTTTGCCATCAGTGGTATGGCGATTTTCTACTCGACGATGATGATTTTTCTACCGGCGTTCATCTTGGTTGTGAAGCCGTCTTTGAAGGACAGGCGTCTATCGATTATGACCAGATTGGTTTGCCCCGGTAGAACCAGAAGGGCATTCAAGACATTGGTAGTTGTGATCATCGTTGTATTCGTGCCGCTTGGGCTGATAAATCTGCTGAATTACTGGTATACTCCTTCGGGTTTGGTTTCGGACAAAGCTGAATCAGCCTTGGCTTTTGCCGAGGTAAAAAAGAGTTTTCAGAGAGTAGGTGCTGGAGAAATATGTTTACTTGCCGATAACTTAGAGGAGCTCAAGACAGTTGACGAACTGGTGAAAAAATCGGGTTTTCTGACAGAACCTCTTTCGATACTGAGCGTGCTTGAATTTGTCTCTGAGGAAAACCTGCAGGATTTTCCAAAGATCTATGGTCAAGTCTCCCAGATCGTGGGCAATCCTCTCCTCACGGGTATCTTCCATCGAATAGGAATGTATTCCCAAGTGCTGGAAATGCTTAAGCTTGTGAAAAATGCGAAGAATCTGCAGGATGTAATCGAGGAACTCAAGAAAGATGTACCAATGTTCTTTTATGAGAGAGATGGAAAAGTGCGTTTTGTTCTCTACACGGACGGCATCCAAGACATCTACAAGGATAATCGCTTGAAAAGCATCTTCAACTACTTTGAGAAAAACCACGTCAAAGTCTATGGGTATCCAGCGATACTTTACAAGGTTATGAACGATATGAGAGGTACAATTTACCTTCTTGGATTGTTGGTTTTCTCTGGTGTCTTTGGGGCGGTGGTAGTCACATTGAAATCTCTGCGGCAGGCTCTGGTGATATTTTTGCTGCTCTTGTTATCCATTCTTATAACCTTTGGCGTTGGCAGATTGGTTGACATACGCGCTTCATTCTTGACGCTTTTGATATTTCCGATCCTCGCTGGAATAGGTGTTGATGGGTTTGTGCACACGATTTTTGCTTCCAGAGATGAAAATCCCGCATCAATGTTCAAAACCTTATGGTCGGCGACAACTTGTTCTTTGACGACTACAGTTTCTTTCGGAAGTTTTGCCCTAGCTGAAGGAAAACTTTTGAGGGAATTTGGAATTCTCATGTCAGTTGGAATGCTTGTCAGTTTGATCATGGTCTTCTACGTGGCATCCTTTTACAAAGGAGGGTTGACCAATGAGAATAGCGATGTTGACTGATGCATATTATCCTCAACCTAACGGAGTAGCGGTTTCCGTTTACCTTTACAAGAAGTACCTGGAAAGACTTGACCACGAAGTGTATGTGGTGACTCCTTTCGGCCCTAAATCAGATAAAACCGTTCTTGAGATTGGCGGAACAATTTTTCCATGGGAGAAAAACCACGTTATACCAAGCAGTGGAAGAATTCTACCGATCATAGAGTTTCTCAAAAAGAACAGGGTCGAAGTTATACACAGCCATGCTCCATTTGCATTGGGGTTCAGAGCATTGGCTGTTCAAAAGCATCTCTGTTTACCGCATGTTCATACCTATCACACGTTGCTGGTAGAGTACAGACACTACATCCCAAAACCTTTAACTCCGTCCGCGGCATCTGTAGAGGAATTTTCTGCTTGGTTCTGCAACAACGTAAATCGCGTTGTGGCGCCAACCGAGAGGATCAAACATGAGCTCATCAAATACGGTGTTGTTCGTCCGATAGACGTCGTTCCAACCGGCATAGATGTTGAGCACTTCCAGAAACCACCTTCCAAGAACATCAGAAAGGAGTATCAGGTGGACAAAAGAACAAAGCTGCTTTTGTACGTCGGAAGACTGGCTCATGAGAAAAACGTGTTCTTCTTATTGGATGTTCTGAGGAAACTCATGCAAGACGGTCTTGACGCTCATCTTCTTATGGTTGGAGATGGGCCGGCAAAGGAAGAGGTGAAAAGCTATTCTGCCAGTTTAGGAGTGGATCAGAATGTCACGCTTGTTGGAGCCGTAAATAGAAACGAGCTGCCTGACTATTATCAACAGGTTGATCTGTTTGTCTTTGCATCGCTAACTGAGACGCAAGGGCTCGTGGTTCTTGAATCGTTGGCGGCGGGTACACCTGTGGTTGCTATAAGAAGAATGGGTGTCGCGAACGTGCTCAAAAACGGTGAAGGTGCCGTACTGATAGATGAACCGGATGTTGAGAGTTTTGCAGAAAAGGTTCAATCTTTGTTGAGCAACCCTTCGTTTTACGAAGATATGAAAAGAAGAGGCATGGAGTATGTCCAAGCAAATTGGTCGATTCAATCGAGGATCCAAGAGATTCTCTCCACGTATCAAAAAGCCATTGAAGAAGGTCCTTTAGCAGTTGACGTTTGGAACAACTTGTGGATTGAAACGATGTTAGAAAGAATGAAGGATGTTTATAGCAAGATATTCCAGATGGCACGAGGAGGTGCAAGGCGTGGAGCCACTACATTTTTTACTCGGTCACGTCGTAGCTGATCACGCGTTCACAAACAACGCGAAGATCAGGCGATATTCAGGTGTAAAACTTTTTGGGCACATCGTTTGGTCGATCTTTGCGATCCTGGCATTTACGTTTGATGTTGTTTTTGCGTCGATAAAGGGTTTGATCACATTTGCCATCCTGTCGGCAGTTCATGCTGTGTTGGATCTCCTTAGGGTCAAGTACTACAAATTGAACAGGAAGATCGTCGACCTCGTTGAGCTGGTTGGTGTTGTTACGGCGCTTACTGTGAATGTGATGTCCTTTGAAATGCTTGAAAATTCTTACTTGTCTCGTGAATTTGTTTTTTATCTGTTGGGTATGAGTGTGGTTTCCGTAGGTATCACATACCTTTTCAGAAACTTCTATCCAGGGGATGAAAACATTCACGATGTCGATGGTATTTCGGAGCGACTGGCTGTCTTCATTTTTCTGATTGCCTCAAAGCCATTGCTTGTGTTTATGTCGATATCCATTGCGATCGTGTACAGATTGATTTTTGTGAGAAAAGTTGATCATACTTGGTGGGTTAGCCCAGTTTCTGGGATTCTGATAAGTTATCTTTGGAAAGTTCTTTTGTTCAGATGATTGGTGACAAGCTAATACACCTGCCGATTATAAGTTCGACGAATGACTTTTTGAGAGAAAATGCGGAGAAATTCACTCACGGTACAGTAGTCGTGGCTGATGTGCAAACAAAAGGCCGCGGGAGAAACAACCGCAATTGGTCCTCACCCGAGGGAGGTTTGTGGTTTTCCATACTTTTTAAACCCAGAAAACCTATCAAGCCCAGTTTCTTTACCAAAGTTGCGTCTGTTGCCGTGCACCAAGTGCTTAACGAACTGGGAATAAGCAACAGTATAAAGTGGCCAAATGATGTGTACGTTGGAAACAAGAAACTCTGTGGTATACTCACCGAAGTCATTTTTGAAGGTGAGATCCCAAAGGCCATTATCTGCGGAATAGGTATAAATGTGAACAACGAAATTCCTCAGGAACTTGTGGACAAAGCAATCAGTCTGTACCAAGTTACAAACAAGAAACACGATCTAAAGAAGCTGTTGAAAGCCATTCTGAACAACATAAACTACCTTGTGAAAAAATATTATACCAAGCCAGAAGCGCTAACACAGGTTTGGAAACGGCGTTTGATGCAAAAAGAAGGCAGCGAAATCAAATTCATGCAAGAAGGGAAGATCGTGACAGGTAAAGTTGTTGGAGTCGAAGACGATCACATAATTGTGGAATCGGAGGGCAAGATTCTGAAATTCACATCCTTAGAGGTTGTCGTTGCGTGACTCAGATAACAACTTGTAATCGCTTTCCGATAGCACCAGGATTTCGATCGTTCTGAATGGGAAGATTACCCTGATGATATCTCCGTTCTTAACTTCATACGAGGGCTTGACAGGTTTGTTGTTCACAAAGACACGCGAGTGGTTGATCATCTCTTGGGCGACGGTTCTTCTTTTTATTATTCTTGTACTCTTTAAATACTTGTCTATTCTCACGCGGATCACCAGTTTGTAGTATACTATTATTCAAGGGGAGTTAGCATGCCATATTTTCGATATATTGCTGTTGATAGTCAAGGTAAACGTCTAAAGAGCGTAGTTGAGGCAGATAATGAAGCTCAGCTTTTCGACATCCTAAAGAAAAAAGGATACGCTGTTCTTCAGGTAAAACGGGTTGATACAAAACAACAGCTTGCTTTATTTCGTATCTCTCTGGCCGAACTTTCCATATTCTCTCGACAGCTTGCGACAATGGTTGCCGCGGGTTTGAGGATAAAGGATGCACTGTCAATCTTGAGTAGTCAAGCTGTTTTTTCGCTGAGATTTCGAAAAATCATAGATCGCGTAGTAGTGGCAATTGAGAGTGGTGCTTCATTCTCAAGTGCACTGCAATCACAAGGTGTGTTTGATTCCGTCTTTGTTAACCTGGTCGCAGCAGGTGAGGAAGGGGGGGTGCTTGACAAGTCTTTGGACAAAGCGGCGAGCTTTTATGAATCCACGAAGAGGCTTCAAGATGAGGTAAAATCTGCTATGGCTTATCCGACGTTTGTGCTTGTTTTTGCAATTGGTGTGATATTCATAATCTCTTTTTACATCCTACCAACGTTGATCAGTGCTTTTGGTAGCATTCCCACCAGTGGAGTGGTTAAGTTTTTAATCTCGGTGAACAGTTTCTTTCGAGAGAACTGGTTTGGTGTTATGGTATTCGCCGTAATAGCTGCTACGGGGTTGTTTCTATTTATGAAAACGCGCTATGCAGTGTATCTCAAGGATTTTTTAGCGAGTGTCTTCCCACCGGCTGCGAAACTGAGGCATATGATGGCTGTAGAGAGATTCTGCAGAACGCTCTCTGTACTGACAGCGAGTGGTGTGTTGTTGACCAAGGCAGTTGAAATGTCTGCCTTGGCATCCACCAGCTCTAAGGTAATACGCAAAAGCAAATTCGTGGTAGACAGAGTGCGCGAAGGTGTGAGTCTTAGGCAAGCTCTCATGGAGTCTGGTGTCTTTCCGCAGATGGTTTACGAGCTTGTCGGAACAGGAGAAGAAACTGGAAAACTTGAGGAAGTGCTAGCCAAGATTGCGGAATTTTACGACGACCAAGTGAGGGTTGGTGTGAAAAAGCTTGTCTCACTTGTTGAACCAATGTTAATCGCTGGTGTTGGTGGTTTCATAGCCTTTATGGCTTTTGCGATGTACAACACTATCTTCCAGCTTCAACAAACAATTGGAAGATAAACTATGCTTGTGGAAATTCTCGTTGCTTTTGCGATAGTTTTCAGTGCTTCGATTTGTTGTATTTCGTGCATTGCAGTTGGTGAGAAAATCTCTGAAAACCTACAGCCCTATTACGTTAAATGCGCTGTCTACAAGGCTCTAGAATGGGTCAACGGTGAGATACCTGGACAAGTTGTTCTCGGAATAATTGAACAAAAGAGAGTTCGCATAAGAGCCGTACGTGCTGATCAGGAAAAGGTTCTGACTATCGATTTTGGAAGAAAGTTGTACAACAGCAGACCTGACCAATTAGCCCTGATTTTGACTCCATCCGATGTCATCAGAGCGGGAACACTAGAAACAGACTGCTGGTCAATCAGTTTTCCTCCAGTTGTGGCAAGAATCAACGTACGATTGAAGGGGTGGTGAAATGCAGATTTTTCACAAAATGATCAGCGCGGTGGACATTGGAAACAGGTATGTGGCCGTGGGAAAGGCAAAAAAGGCTAGAGGTAAGCTAACCGTTGTCAATTATCTTTCCAGCGAATCAGGTGAACCACTGTTGACGGCACAGAATCTGATTTTGAAGATAGGCACCGATGTTGAGGATATAGTGATATTGAACTATCCGATGGATCAGTTACTTTTTTACACAGTGAATAGCCCGGCGAGCGTGAAGGTTAAAGAGTTGTCCAGCTACGCTGCGATGGAAATCGCACACTTGTTGAATGTTCCAGTGGAGGAATTGGTGGTTGAACCCATTGTGGGACCGCTTAACAAAGTAGTAGCTGTCGTGGCAAAGAGAAAGGAAGTAAATGCCTTTGTGACGAGGATGACGGAAGTTGGTTTACCAGAGCCAGATGTTGTCTTGCCTGATATATTCAAGTATTTGCAAGCTGTTCAAATTTCGTTGCCTTCAACTGTTGCATTGGTTATTCTCGCACCGGATTATTCTGCCGTTTGTGTGTATGTTGCAGGTAAGCTCCTTGGACTGAGAAGTGTGCAGTTCTCTGTTCAGGAGGTTTTGAACATAGTTGCCGAAGAGACTGGGTTCGGCAGGGAGGAATTACACGGCAACATAGAACATGTCGAACGGGATAAAATCAGCAAAATCATCGAATCATTTGCCGCGGACATACCTTACACGCTGGAACGTGAACTCATTTTTCTGCTGAGCAGCGTACAGCCTGGTATGTCAATACGCGATTTGGCAAAATTTTATGTAATGTGCGATCCTTTCACACTCACTGGGACCTTTGTCAAAATCTTGGAACAGAACGAGACATTTTGGGGCAAGGTTGAGAGGGCACCGGTGTGGGTTGAAACTAACGGGGTTCCATTGGGCTTGCTTGGATTGCTCATTAGGGGTGGTGCTGAATTTGGAAAGAACAAACTTGTACAGATACAAAAGACCAGTACTTAAGATGACTTCGTTCTTGTTGCTTGTTTTGGCATTGCTTGCACCTGTTTTTGCCGTCAGATTTACTGTGGATCTTTACAGGCAAACTACCATCAATACGCTGAAAATTCAGTACTCGGGAGTTTTAGCGAAATACGGCTTTGATCTGAAATTGGCAACTCTTCGAACTCAAAGTCAACGGATCAAACAACAGAATGATCTTCTGTACTCAGAAAGCAAGAGGCTGCAGGAAAGAATCACAGTGATCGAAAACCATTTGTACGACTACAGTCTTATGAACGCACCTTTGAAAGTGATTCTGAACAGCTGGAGAAAAGACGACTCGAATTGGATGATTCTCCAAAGGCTCACAATCGACGGGAAGACTGCTAATCTGACTTTTCACGAGCTGTACGTCTCGGGGATTAAACCTAACTATGAAACGATTCTCGAATCGCTTTCGAAATACTACCGAGTCTCCAAGCTAATTGAATATGAGACTACCATGCCGTTCTTGAGCAGGATTATGGCAAAGGTAACGATAGCTGGGAGTCGATGAGCATGAAAAGAAGGTTTGTAGGTCTGAATCGCAAGCTAGCCATCCTGTTAGCCGTTTTCATATTCTTAGGCATGGC
>FWWL01004700.1_pt1 | contig 22509 bp, 23 predicted proteins | sample 2228331 | NCBI WGS metagenome assembly FWWL01 (sample SAMEA103939775, study PRJEB20133) | metagenome | reverse complement strand
GTACCGGGCCATGCTGGAGAGTGTGGCCTACGAGTACGCCATCTACCTGGAGATCGCGCGGGAACTATCCGGTGTGGAAAGGGTCTACGAGGTCCGGGTCGTGGGCGGAGGCGCGCGGAGCGAGCTTTGGAATCAGATCAAGTGCGATGTGCTCGGGGTCCCGTATGCCCGGCTGAACCGGACGGAGGCTGCGGCCCTGGGATCCGCCATCCTGGCGGGGTACGCGGTGGGGGTGTTCCGGGACTGGCAGGAGGCGGTACGCCGGTTCACCTGGCCTGTCCAGGACTACACGCCCAACCCAGAGCACCACGCCCGGTACCGCCCAGCCGCCGCGACGTACCGGGCCGTGGTGGAGGATCGGGCGTTTTGGCGGCGGATCGCGGAGCCCCGCCCCTAGTAGGGCCTCCGCCGATCGAAGACCTCGGGGTTCACCACGTGAGGAGGACGCTCACCTCGGAGGACTGCGAGGACCTGCTCTGCGGCGATCCGGGCGGACCGGGCGACCGCTTCCCGCGTGTGTCCGCCTAGGTGAGGAGTCAGCAGCACGTTCGGCGCCTGAAGGAGCGGCGAGCCGTGGGGCGGCTCTTCGTCAAAGACGTCACAGGCGGCGCCTGCGATCCACCCTTCCTGAAGGGCCCGCGCGAGGGCGGCCTCGTCCACCACGCCTCCACGGGCGGTGTTGATCAGATAGGCCGTGGGCTTCATCCGACGCAGCTCCTCCGCCCCCACTAGGTGCCGGGTGTTTGGGGTCAAGGGGACGTGTAGGGTGAGGAAGTCCGCCCGCTGGATCACCTCCGCGAACGAGACCAGGGCGACACTCAGGGCGCCCGCCACCTCCGGGTCCACGAGGGGGTCGAAGGCGACCACCTGCATCCCGAACCCGATTCCACGGCGGGCCACCTCCTGCCCGATGCGGCCGAGCCCCACGATCCCCAGACACTTCCCGAAGAGCTCCACCCCCAACCGCCGGACCCACCGGCCCTCACGGACCAGATGATCCGCCTCCAAGATCGCGCGGGCGAGGGCGATCATGAGCCCGAACACGAGCTCTGCGACCGCCTCCGCATTGACCCCCGGCGTGTTCGTCACCACGATGCCCAGCTCCGTAGCGGCCTCGAGATCAACGGTGTCCACCCCAACCCCGGTACGGGCGATCACCCGGAGGCGGGGCACGCCAGCTTGGAGGGCACGCCGGCCGATCCGATCCACGCCCGCGATGATCCCGTCCACCTCGCCCACGAGACGCACCAGTTCCTCCTCCTGCAGTGGCCGCTCACCCGGAGCCCGGATCAGCTCCACTCCGGCCTTCTCCAGCCTCCGGACGGAATCCGGCGCCGCTTCCAGAAAGGACCGGGAGGTCACCAGGACGCGCCACCTACCCATGTCGAACCTCCATGCGGATCCTTTCCCCAGCGTAGGAGGGAGGTGACAGGATGGCAACCATAGCCGTCGTGGGAAGCCTCATCATGGACCTCATCGTGCGGACGCCGCATCTCCCCGCACGAGGAGAGAATATCCTCGCGTACGGACTGCACATCGGCCCAGGAGGCAAGGGAGCCAACGCGGCGGTAGCCGCGCGGCGCTTGGGCGCGGAAGTCGTTCTGGTCGGCCGCGTGGGGGACGACGGGTTTGGACGCCAGGAGCTGGAGGCCCTACGCGCCGAGGGTGTTCAGACGAACGGGGTGGGCATCGACCCGCACCATCCCACAGGGGCGGCCGTCATCCTGGTGGACGACGATGGGGAGAACACGATCCTCGTGGTCATCGGGGCGAACGACCACCTGACCCCGGATCACGTGGCAGGTGCGCTCGATCCTCTCTGGGGCCGCCTCGACGTGCTCCTCGTGGACTTCGAGATCCCTGCCGTCACCGTCCGGGCCGCGGTCGAACTCGGACGCGCAAACGGAATCCCCGTGATCGTGGACGCAGGGCCTCCCCGCCCCTACGGCCCTGAGATCTGGGCCGGCGCCACGGTCCTCTCCCCCAACCGCCTTGAGCTTGCGACGTTGGTCGGACATTCCGTCGAGACGGAGGCAGAGGTCTGGGCCGCAGCCCGCAAGCTCCTGCAAGCAGGGCCTGATGCGGTCGTCGTGAAGCTAGGCGCCCGGGGTGCCTACCTCGTCACGCGCGACCTGGAGCAGCCCATCCCCGCCTTCTCCGTCCCCGTGGTGGACACCACGGGCGCAGGGGACGCCTTCATGGGGGCCCTTGCCGTCGCGCTCGGGGAAGGAAAGCCTCTCCCTGAGGCGGTCCGATTCGCCAACGCGGCAGGCGCCCTGGCCACCACCCGAGTGGGAACCCTTCCCGTGATGCCGAGACGCCAGGAGGTAGAGTCCCTGCTAAGAGGAGATCGTGACGGGCAAACGCGGCTAGACGCGTAAGGGGAAATCGGGGAGGCTGCGTATGGCCTCGGTCAGGTCCTCCGGTCGGTCCACGTCGTGCATAAGCCCCAAGGTCCGGACCTCCTCCACGGAAACGCCCGCGGCCACGAGCTGCATCCGGTGGCGCGAAGCGCTCCCAGGGCCGAAGGCCGGGGTCAAGGGGCAGGCCGGCGGGAGGAGCAGGGCGTTGGTCCCACCGTCCCGGGAAGGGGCGAGGGCTGCAGCCCCCCACCTCTCCCACGGGCGGATCAAACGCATAAGATCCTCGGGAGTGAGGAGCGGCAGGTCTGCGGCCAAAAGCACGCATGCATTTGATCCCCGCACGAAGGCCAGGGTCCGTTCGAGGGTCTCGTTTAGCGTACACCCCAGTTCCGGGAGCAGGCGGGCTCCGTAACGCCTGCCGAGATCCGCGACCCGCCCCTCTCCTCCCACCAGGTACGTCTCCGAGAGTCCCGCTTCCCGGCAGCTCCTCAGCACCCGGTCCAGCATCCACAGCACGAGCTCCGCCCGCTCTTTTGGCGTGAGGTCTTGGGCCAGCCGGCTCTTCGCGGTCTCGAGGGATTTGACCGGAATCAAGACCCGCATTCCACGAGCTCCAGGACGCGCCGGGCCAGGTGCTGCCGGTCCTCCGGCGTCCGCATCACCGTGTGGGCCACCACCGCCCGCAGGCCCATCCGCTCGATCTCCGGGGCGAGGGCGGCATCGGCGTCGTCCAGCACGAACACCTCTATGAGATCCCGATAGCGCTCCGCCACACCCACCGCGTCGGGCCGGTAGCCGAGGGATCGCATCATGGCGGCCGCGGGTCCCTTCAGGGCCTGGCCCGCCACGAGGGGGCTGATGGCCACCTTCCGGCCCGGGCTCGACCGGATGGCCTCCGAAATCCCCGGTACTGTCAGAATCGGACCGATGCTCACGAAGGGATTCGAGGGGCCGAACACGATCCCGCGGGCGGCTCTCAGGGCCTCTAAAACCTCTCGTGTGGGACGGGCGTGCGTGATCCCTGCGAACCGGATCCCCACCACGGGATCTCGGTGCCCCCTCCGGACGAAGTAGGTCTGAAAATCCAGCTCTCCTTCTGGGGTTTGAATCATGGTGCGGACGGGATCGTCCGTCATGGGCAGGATCCGGTGGTGGACGCCGAGGGAACGGCTGAGCCGCTCCATTACCTCCGTAAGCCGCATCCCCTGCTGCAACCAGTAGGTGCGCAACAGCCCCGTAGCCAGGTCCCGATCTCCCACCCGGAACCAGGGATCCTCTCCGTACGCGGCGAGCCGCTCGAGCACCGCGAAGCTGTCTGCCCGGATCCCCCACCCGCGGTCCGGGTCCACCTCTCCGGCCAAGGTATAGAGCAGGGTGTCCAAATCCGGACAGATCCGCAACCCGTACCAGTCCAAGTCGTCCCCGGTGTTCCCCACGACCACGAGCTGCTTGGGAGGGAGGAGGGCTGCAAGTCCCTCCGCGAGCTTCGCCCCTCCCCCACCTCCCGACAGGAGCACCACTAGATCACCCACGAAACCTCCTCCAGAGGCTTACGGGGAACAGCTGGCGGGTGGTGTCGAGGATAGCCGACGGTGATGAACGCCTGCGGCTCCCAGGTGCGCGGCAGGCGCAGGATCCGGCGCACGAGTCCCTGGCAGAACAGAGGCGCACAGCACCAGCAGGCTCCAAGTCCCAAGGCGTGGGCGGCCAAAAGCAGGTTCTGGATCGCTGCAGCCACGCTCTGCACTGCCATGGTGTGCTCCGCGCGCCGCTGGTGGCGCCGCGGGTACTGGTCCATGCCTTCCATGGTGAGGCAGGGCATCACCAGAAGCGGGGCCGTGGTGAACCGATGCACGGAGAACCGCACCTCCATCCGGATCACCTTCTCGTCCACTCCCCGCTCCCGCATCTCCTTCGCCCACCGTCGGGCCATGGCCAACACGAGGCGGCGGCGTACCTGCGGGTCTTGGAGCACCACGAACCGCCACGGCTGGGCGTTGTGGGCGGAAGGCGCCCAGGTGGCGGCAGAGAGCAGCTGCGTTACCACGTCTGGGGGAAGGCGGTCGTCGGTGTAGAACCGCACGGACCGCCGTCCCCGCAGCACCTCCCAGAAGGACGCCTCCCTCATCCGCCTGCCCCGATGCCAGCCCGGCCGGGCTCGGTCATCTTCGCGGGATCCAGGATCTGGGCCAGCTCCGCCTCCGAGAGGCCGGTGCGCTCTCGGGCCACCTCCCGGATGGTGCGGCCCGTGCGGGCAGCCTCCTGCGCGATCTGGGCGGCGGCGTCGTACCCGATCACGGGTGCGAGGGCCGTGGCCAGCATAAGCCCCCGCTCCACGGTCTCGGGCCCCCGGTTCGTGGCCCGTAGCCCCCTGATGCACTGCCGGGCGAAGTTCCGGCTAGCGTTGGCCAACAGCGAGATGGCCTGCAGGAGGTTGTAGCCCATCACGGGCATCATGGTGTTGAGCTCGAAATTTCCCCAGGTGTTGCCCACGGCCACCACGAGGTCGTTGCCCAGCACGTGGGCGCACACCTGGATTACGGACTCCGGGATAACGGGGTTGACCTTCCCGGGCATGATCGAGGAGCCCGGCTGTACTGCGGGCAGCTCCAGCTCCCCCAGCCCCGCGTGCGGGCCAGACCCCATCCACCGGATGTCGTTGGCGATCTTCATGAGGGCGGTGGCGTATGCCCGCAGGGCGCCGCTCGTAAACACCACGGCATCCAAGCAGGCCTGGGCTTGGAAGTGGTTGTCCGTCTCCCGCAGCGGGACCCCCAAGACCTCTGCCAACCGGGCGATGACCCGACGGGCGAACTCGGGGTGGGCGCCGATCCCCGTCCCCACCGCGGTCCCGCCGAGGGGCAGCTCCCAGAGCTCCTCCTCCGCCTTGTGGAGACGGCGCAGGGCCCGCTCCACCTGCCCCGCATACCCCAGGAACTCCTGGCCCAGCCGGATGGGGGTGGCGTCCATGAGGTGGGTGCGGCCGGTCTTGATGAGGGGCATAAACGCCTCCGCCTTCTCCTGAAGGGCCTCGTGCAGCTCCTGCAGGGCCGGGTAGAGCTCCTCTCGGAGCAGCATCAGGGCCGCGAGGTGGATAGCGGTCGGGATCACGTCGTTGCTGGACTGCCCCAGGTTCACGTGGTCGTTGGGGTGCACGAGCTTGCTGCCCCGTTGTCCGCCCAGGAGCTCGGCGGCGCGGTTCGCGATGACCTCGTTGGCGTTCATGTTCGTGGAGGTCCCGCTTCCCGTCTGGAAGACGTCCACCACGAACTGGTCGTCCCACCGCCCGTCCGCCACCTCCTGAGCGGCCTGGGCGATGGCCGAGGCCATCTGGGCCTCGAGAAGCCCCAGCTCCGCGTTCACCTCCGCCGCGTACCGCTTGATGAGGCCCAAGGCCCGCAGGAACGCCCGGGGGAAACGCAGGCCGCTGATGGGGAAGTTCAGGACGGCCCGCTGGGTGCTGGCACCGTACAAAGCCTGGGCGGGAACTTCCATCGCGCCCAGGGAATCCCGCTCGATCCGCACGTCCCTCTCACTCATGGGTCTTCCTCCTTGGTCTGGGTTTCCGTTGCGCTCTCCAGGGCGAGGGAGGCTCTGCGCAGGTGGTCGAGGGCCCGCATCCGCTGGTTGGAGATCGTAGTGACCTCTTGACCCATGCGCTCAAGCTCCTGCAGGGCAGCCTGGACCGCGTCCCGCACCACGGCCAATGCCCGCTCTTCCCCTTGCAGCCGCCTGAGTCCGAGTCGCCGGCCGAGAACGTACAGACTCGTCACGAAGGGCACCAGCAGCGTGTACGGCACGAGGACGATCCGGTCCGATACGAGATCCCGCAGGGCGCTCCGGCACAAGAGGTAGACGGGATCGGGAACCGCGGCCACCCCGAACCCCGCGCAGCGCGGGTCCGACAGGTACCGCTCGGCGATCTCTCGGGCCCGCTCCCGAACGGAACGGACCAAACGCCGCTCCAGCTCCCTCCGCGCAACTGCATCCGCCTGCTCCCACGCGCCTAGAAGATCAAGGGCCACCAGCTTGCTATCCAGCGGCACCAGGAGATCCCCGGGCAGGACCACGGCGAACTCCACCTCCCCGTTCCCCATGCGGACCCGTTCCCGGATCCAGCCTTCCGGAAGCCAGGAGAGGTACGCCTGAACCCACCGCTCGCCGAGCTGTCCTGCACCTCGGCCCAGCAGGGTATCCACCAGCCTCTCCACCCCTTCTTCCACTTTCCCCAACCGATACCCTACCACCTGCAGCTGCTCCAGTTGGTGCATGGCACCCTCTAGGGCAGCATGAAGGGCCCCAAGCCGCTCCGCAAAGGCCCGAAGGGGGTCTATTCGATGGGCCAGCTGGCGGACCAGAAGCAGAAGGATCCCAAGGCTTGCGAGGAGGAGTCCGATAATCAGTGGATCAGACGGCATCCCCGGCGACGGAAGCGTATTCCTCCAGCAGCGGGGGGAGCTCCTGGAGGGTTCGGATCAGGGGGACGTCCGATTGCTGGTACACGTAGTCACGGTCCAGGAGGACCGGGTGGATCCCCGCGGCCCGGGCGCCTTGGACATCCGCCTCGTAGGAGTCACCCACGTGCACCGTGGCCTGAGGCTCTACCTTAAGGGTTTCCAGGGCCACCCGGAAGATCCGGGGATCCGGTTTCGCCGCCCCGACCACCGCGCTCGCCACCACTACGTCAAAGGCGTCCAAAAGCCCCACCCGGTTCAGCACGTCCGGCAGATCCGGCTCCCAGTTGGAGACCACCGCGAGCCGGTAGCCCCTCCTTCGCAGCTCCTCCAGGACCTCCGGGACCTCCGGGTAGGGGGTGTACTCCGGACGGACCTGGGCGAGGATCCGGTGCATGCGGTCGACCAGTTCCTCCTCCCGCCCCGGCACTTGAAGGTACGCCACCATCTCCCGGAGGAACCGCCGTTCCACCTCCGCGTCGATCTGGTCCGGGGAGATCTGGGCGAGCAGGTCGGTCGCCTGGGCATACGCCCGCTGGAGGACCTCGCGGTCGAGGGTCACGTCGAACGCCGCCAGCGCCTCCTCCCAGATCTCGAACCACGAGGGCCGACCCTCCAGGAGCGTGTGGCCTGCGTCCAGCAGGACCGCCCGGATCCTCACGGCTTTTCCCTCCCAAGTAGGCCCAACCGCCGGAGGACCTGGAGTACGGTGTCGGTGTGGAATCCCCTCCGCGCGAGGGAAGCGCCTAGGCGGCGGGCAGCGACGCTCCTGTCTAGACCGGCATAGAGCCGTAGGCGCGACCTCGCCCAACCCTCCGCCATCGCCACCTCATCCTCCGCCTCCAGATCCTCCAACGCCCGCTCAACGGCTTCCTCCTCCACCCCCTTGGTCTGGAGCTCCCGCCGGATCCTGGCGATGCCGAACCCCCACAAGGATCGGCGAGAGGTTGCCCACCACCGTGCGAATCGCGCGTCGTCCACAAGCCCCTGCTCTTCCAGCACTCGCAGGACCTCTTCAACCACATGGGCGGGCGCACGGCGGGCAAGGCAGGCTGCGAGTTCAGCCCGGGCGCGGGGCCGCAGGCGCAGTAACCGCAGCGCCCGGCGGTAGGTGCGCTCCTCCAGAGCATGGTTCCGGTCCATCGGAACTACGGGACCAACAGAAGTTTACCGTGCGCCTGGCGTCCCTCCAGCCGTCGGTGGGCTTCCGCAACCTGGGAGAGGGGGAAGGTGCGGTCGATGCGCACCCGCAGCTCTCCGTTCCGGACCCAGTTCAGGACATCGCCGGCCCGCCACAGCAACTCCTCGCGGGTGGCGGTGTAGTGCCAAAGCACGGGCCGGGTCAAGAACAGGGATCCCTTCTGGCTGAGCACGAGGGGGTCGACGGGACCCACGGGGCCGCTGCTCTGCCCAAAGGAGACCAGCATGCCCCGAAGCCGCAGGCAATCCAGGCTGCGCTCGAAGGTGTCCCGGCCCACGGAGTCGTACACCACGTGCACGCCTTGTCCGTCCGTGAGCCGCTTCACTTCGTTCTGAAACTCATGATAGAAAATCACGTGGTCCGCTCCGGCTTCGCGGGCAAGCTCTGCCTTCTCCTCCGTGGAGACCGTCCCGATCACCCGTGCACCCCGACGCTTCGCCATCTGCACCAGGAGCTGGCCCGTGCCACCTGCCGCCGCGTGGATCAGCACCACATCGCCGGGCTTGATGGGGTAGGTGGAGTGGGTGAGGTAGTGGGCGGTCATGCCCTGCAGCAACACGGCCGCAGCCTGCTCGCTCGTGACCCCATCCGGGATGGGGACCAGCCGCCAAGCCGGGGCGAGCACGTACTCTGCATACGCCCCCTGGACGTTGGAGAAGACCACCCGATCTCCCGGTCGCACCTCCTGCACCTCAGGCCCCACGGCCTCCACCACGCCGGCTGCCTCCTGCCCTAGGGCCACGGGGAGCTCGAGCGGGTAAAGGCCGCGACGCTGGTAGATGTCGATGAAGTTCACGCCCACGGCCTCCACGCGGACCAGGGCCTGACCAGGGCCCGGAGTGGGTGTGGGCACCTCCTCTACCCGCAGAACTTCCGGACCTCCGTACTCGTGGATTCGGACGGCACGCATCCTTCTCCTCCTCGGAAGGGGTTTTGCACCGGCATGAGCACGCGCAAGCCCATTGTATACATTAGGTGAATAGGTCCTGCTCCCGGGGCCGCACCAGGACCCGTGCGGAACCCTCGCCCGGCACGATGGGTGCGCCCCGCACCAGCACCAGAGGCCGCCCCTCCGCGGACTGCCCCATCAGGAGGGTGGCGCCAGCGGCCAGCTCATCGGCGACGGCCTCCACGGAGGTCCGCAGCTCGTACCCGTACAGGTCGCGGCGCCCCCGGTGGTCCAAGAACGCCTCCATGCCCGCAAGCCCGATGCACACGCCCACCGCCCCGGCCCGGTGTGCCCGGCCCTGCGTGTCCGCCACGATCACCGCGCACGCGGCCCCGAAGGTCTTTGCGATGCGCTCGCGGATCCGGGAAGCGCTTCGATCCGGGTCTACCGGAAGCAGCACCACCTGCCCGGGCCCCGCGTTGGAGTGGTCGATGCCCGCGTTCGCGCACACGAACCCGAGTCGGTGGCGGGCGATGATCAGTCCGGGACGCGTTCGCAGGATCTCCGCGGACTCCCGCAACACCAGCTCCACCAGCCGCGGATCCTTGCCCACCTCCCGGGCTAGGGCCTCCGCCCGGGGAGAAGGTCTGACGGTGTCCAGGGGAACGACGCGCCCCTCCGCTACGGAGATTACCTTGTGGGCCACCACGAGCACGTCACCATCGTGAGGCACGAGATCCGCACTGCGTAGGCAGTGCACCACGAGTTCCGGCAGGTCGTCTCCCGGCCGCACGAGGGGAAACCCCTCCACCGCCCGGAAACGGATCTCCATGCTACAGCCCCACCAGCCGGATCCCGATGGCCCGGCGGCGATACCGCCGGTTTAAGGCCACGAGCAACCCACCCAGCCGCTCCAGGGTGGCGGCTGCCTCTAACGGCCCGGCATCTACCGCCCGTAGCCCGATCCGCTCCCCCAGCACCATTCCCATCTCCCGTGCCGGGTCCTCCCCGCAGATCAGCACGTCCTCCTCGAGCTTGCGATGAAAGGCATTGAGCTTCACCGCGGACACGGTATGAAACCCTGATCCCACCCAGGACTCCGGGAGCAACCGCTTGGCCCGCTGGGCTGCGGACCCCTCAGGCGGGATCTCGAGCTCCAGGGGACTGTCCGCACGGAGAGGGACCGTGGTGTCGATGACCACCTTCCCGGCCACCGCACTCCGGATCTGCGGGAGGATGACTTCCTGAGCGGCAAAGGGGATGGTGAGGACGACCACCTCGGCCTGCTCCGCGGCCTCTTCGTTCACCATCCCGGTGATCCGCAGATCCGGCTGGACCGCCCGGGCCCGCTCCACGGCCGCCTGGGCTTTCTGGGGATCCCGTGACCCCAGGATCACCTCATACCCCGCCAGGGCCCACCGAACCCCTAGCCCAAACCCCTCCCTTCCCGTTCCGCCGATCACCGCAATCCGTTCCACGTCGGGCCACCTGGTCCTCGAAGCTCGAAGGGGCGCGTCGGCCGAGATCCGTCAAAGGCCCGGTGTAACCGGTGAAGAGCCTCCAGTTGGTCGCGGCGGCCCAGGCGTGCCCTCCGGACCGCGTCCTCCAGGATGGCCACCGTCCGGTCGTAGGTGGCGCGATCCACCGGGTAGGGATGGCCGTCCTTCCCGCCGTGGGCGAAGGCGAACCGCGCGGGGTCACGCCAGCTGGGCGGGGCACCTGCCAGCAGCTCAGAGAGCAACGCAAGCGCGCGTAGCGTCTTCGCCCCCACCCCAGGGAGGCCTAAAAGGGCTTCGAAGGAGGCCGCCTGGGCCTCGTACGTGCGCAGGAAGGTCCGCTCCAGGCGCCGGGGGTCCAGATCCTCTACCGTCACGCGGTGCCGGGCGGGCATGGAGAGGACCATCCGTAACTCTCTCATCAGCCGCTCGGGCCGCTCCCGGGACAGCTCCGTCATGGCCCGCCGCGCGTGGTCGCTTTCCCGGGCCACCAGGTTCAGAGTGGGGACCACAGAGTCCGCGCACACGGCCGCGTGGGGTTCGCACACGAAGTCCTTGACCCGCTCCCCCAGCCAGTGGTAGCGCCGAGCCGTACGGTCCTCCTCCCGCATGCCCTGCTGGACCACGGCCCACGCGCCGGTATGGGTGACGAAGAAAGTGTGGTGGTAGAGTTGGTAGCCGTCCTGTACCGCGTTGTTGTCCACCTTGGCGCTGAGGCGGCTTGCGTACACGAGCCGGTCCGCATCCAGCCCCGTGCGGTCCCCGTAGGCCCGCAGCTCCTCAGGCGTACGTCGGGAGGCTACGCCCTTCCCGCCGGCCACGAGGATTCCTACATCTGCCTCCAGTCCGCGTAACCCTTCCTTGAGGGCCGCACACACGGTGGTCGTGAGGCCGCTACTGTGCCAGTCGAAGCCCAGCACGCAGCCAAAGGCCTGGAACCAGAAGGGATCGCAGAGCCTTCGCAGCACGCCCTCTGGCCCGGCATCTTCCACCAGGGCGCACACCACGGCCCGCGCCAGGCGCACCATCCGCTCGAATAGCCACCGAGGGACAGCGCCCACGTGCAGCAGCAAGGTGGCGATCCCAGTTCGACGCATTGGCAGCCCTGAGCTTTTTAGACCGAGCTCCTGGCCCCGTACCGGAGCACCGGAGTCTACACGGGCCGCGCCCGCCGGACCCTCGTCCACGCTACCCGACCTCCAATCCGGCCTGCTGCGGGAGGGCCTCGGCCACCATCTCCGCGAGATCCAACACGCGCACCCCGTCTTGGTCCGCCACCGACTTGACCGCATCCTCCAGCATCTGCAGGCAGAACGGGCAACTCACCACTACTGCGGACGCACCCGTTTCCACCGCCTCCCGTGCCCGCACGAGGGCCATCCGCTCTTCCACCCAGACCCTCCCGCCTCCTGCCCCGCAGCAGAAGGTCCCGCGGCCCCTCCGGGGCATCTCCACAAGTCTCACGCCCGCGACCCTGAAAAGCACCTCCCGGGGAGGGTTTACCACCCCATTGTACCGAGCCAAGTAGCAGGGGTCGTGATAGGTGACGGCGCTAAGGCCGTCCCCCCCGGAGGACGCGCCCGCAGTGAGCTTTCCTTCCCGGAGCAGAGCGGAGAGGAGCTCCGTATGGTGCTGAACCTGTAGGTTCCCTCCCAGCTCTCGGTACTCATTCTTCAGCACGTTGAAGCAGTGCGGGCAGGAGGTGAGCAGCCGCTGCACCCTGTATCGGGCGAAGGTTTCCAAGTTCGCGGCGGCCAGGGCCTGGAAGGAGAACTCGTCCCCCATGCGCCGGGCCGGATCCCCCGTACACTGCTCCTCGGGACCGAGAACACCCACCCGCAACCCGGCGTGATCCAGAAGGCGGACGAGGGAACGGGCCACCCGCTGGTAGCGCTCGTCGAGCACTGCACAGCCAGCCCAATAGACCACGTCTACCGCCTCCGCACTCCCCACCTCCCTTAGCTCTCGAACCGGCAGACCCCGGTACCAGTCGCGCCGGCTCAACCGGGTGCCTGCCCACGGGTGCCCTCGTGCTTCCAGGCTGCGGAGGGCTTCCCGCATCCCGTTAGGGAGCCGGCCCTCCTCCATAACCAGGTAGCGCCGCAGATCTAGGATTTTCGGGACGTGCTCGATGAAGACAGGGCAGGCCTCCTGGCATGCCATGCAGGTGGTACACGCCCACAGGGTCTCCTCCCGGATCACGGTTCCCGCGAGAGGAGCTTCCCCATCGCCCTGGCCTCCCCTTATGGCCTTCTGGAGGTCCAGGATCAGCTGCATGGGGGAGAGGGGCTTCCCCGTGGCATACGCGGGACACACCGCGGTGCAGCGGCCGCATTCCGTACAGACGTCCAGGTCGAACAGATCCTTCCAGGTAAACTCCTCCAGCCTCCGCACCCCGAAGGTTTCTGCCTCCTCCATCCGCAGCGGCCTCGGTGCAGCTGCGGCTTCCAGGGGCTGGAGGTACACGTTGAGGGGGGCCAGGAGCAGGTGGAACAGCTTGGAGTACGGGATGTACGCGACGAACGCGTGGGCCAAGAGGAGGTGAACCCACCAGAGGACGAGGTGTCCCCACCGCATCCCGCCCTCATCCACCCCTGCTGCCTGGATCGCTTGCGCGACCGCGAATCCCACCGGGCTCCAGGTCCCCCAGGGATCCTGGGTGGCCGCTATCCTCAGCCCCTCGACTACGAACCCGGTCACCAGGATGGCTTCGAAGAGTACCAGCAGGAGGGTATCGGACCACACCCCACCCCGCAGGCGCGCAGGGCCCCTCTTCCGCGACCACAGCGCCACACCCACCCCCACGGCGGCTACGAAGCCCATCACATCCACGAAGAAGGACTGGAAGTACAGGTAAAACGGACCCTGCATGATGCGGATGCCCAGATCGTGGTGGATGAACACCACAACGGTTCCGAGGAAGAGGACCACAAACCCCCAAAAGAAGGCGAAGTGGTACAGGCCCGGCAGGCGATCCGCCAGCAGCCGCGCGTGTCCCGCCACGTGCAGGAGAACCTGCTTCAAGCGGGGCCACACCGGGCCGAGGCGGTGAATTCCCCTACCGCGACGCCACCGGCGGATCCCCCGGAGGACCCCGTACCCGAAAATCCCCACCTCCACCGCGGTCAGGAGGTACATCACCACCACACCCGCGGGGGAGATGTTCCAGAGGACCTGCCGAGTGGCTTCCTGGAGGGTCTGGGGAGGCACCGGATTCCCCTTCGCCGTGACCTTACGAACTCTCCCTCAGGCGGCGGATGAGCCGAGGGACGATCTCTTTCCAATCCTCCACCACGCCGATCTCCGCTGCCCGGAAGATGGGCGCCTCCGGATCCGTGTTGATGGCCACGATGTGGCGGGCCCCGCTGACCCCTGCAAGATGCTGGCTCGCACCGCTGATCCCCACCGCGATGTACACCTCGGGAGCGATCTTCTTGCCCGTCTGGCCGATCTGGAGGTGCCCGGGCGCCCAACCTGCATCCACCGCCGCCCGGCTCGCCCCCACCGCACCCCCCACAAGACCCGCGAGCTCTTGCAGCATCTGGAACCCCTCCGGACCTCCTACCCCACGGCCTCCTGCTACCACCACCCGGGCTTCCTCCAACCGGGGGCCGCTCGACTCCGACGTGCGCCGTTCCAGCACCCGGACGCTCCGCGCGGCCCGAACCCATTCCGAGAGAGAGACCTTCCGGATGGAATCCGGCCCGGGATCTCCCGCCCGGTGGGGAGGAGCGGGAAACGCGTGAGGCCGGACGATCCCTACGGCGGTGGGACGGTTGACACGGACGGCCGCCACCGCCTTGCCCCCGTACATGGACCGCACCCAGAGCAGATGCCCCTCCGGTCCCCTCCGGACGCCCACCACGTCCGTCACGCAACCCGCCTGCAGCCGCCAGGCCGCGCGCGGTCCCGCCTCTGCCCCCAGGGAATCTCCCCGTAACAGGATGGCCCCATGAGGGACCATCTCCCCAAGTTCCGTGATTGCAGCGGTGTACTGATCCGCGTCGGGATCCCGGAGGGAAGGCTCCACGGCGACCCAGACCTGTTCCGCACCCGCCCGCCAGAGTTCCCGGGCCTGTCTGTGGCCTTCTTCCTCCTCCCACGCCAGCAGCGCGGCGTCCCAGGTGCCGTGGACGGCCTCCGCCGCGGCGTGCGCGGCGCCCGCCACATCGAACCACTCCCCCGGGCGCTCGGCCATCCGGACGACCGCCAGGATCTTCACGACAGACCTCCCGGAACCACCTGGAGTTTCCTCAGCTCCGCGAGCAGGGCTTCCACCTTCTCCTCCGGCGTCTTCCCCTCGATCCACCGGCATGCGCCCTGCACCTGGAACAGATCCAGGTCCGCCACGGTGGTCCACGGAGTAGCCCCGGGCCCGAGGGCTTGCTCCTCCACCCGCACCACCGGGATGGTCTTCCGCTGGGCGGCCATGATGTCCCGTACCTTGGGCATCCGCGGGACGTTGTACTCCCCGTTCGTCACGGTCACGAGAACGGGGGGTGCGACCTCCACCGTCTCCGTCCCCTCCTCCGTCTCCCGCTCGAGGTGAAGGCGCCCCGAGGGTCCCGGGCGCGCCAGCAGCACGTTGGAGACCATGGGAACGCCCAGGATCTCCGCCAGCAGAGGGCCCACCTGCCCGGCCTCGGTGTCCGCGGCCTGTCGGCCGCACAGCACCACGTCCACCGAACCCAGGTGAGCGCGGATCGCCGCCGCCAGGGCAGCCGCCGTCTGCACGCTGTCCGCCTCCCGCAGGCCTGAAGGGTCCACCCGCAGCGCTTCGTCCGCGCCCATGGCCAGAGCCTTCCGGAGGACGTCCTCCGCGGCCCGATCCCCCAGGCTCAGGGCCACCACCGATGCCTCCTTCACCGCGTCCCGCAGCTGGAGGGCCACCTCCAGCGCAATCTCATCAAAGGTGTTCATCACCATGCGGGGGTTCTGCACCGCGGGCCGCCGCGCTGTCCGGTCCACGGCAAACTCCTCTGCCGGTAGCTCCGGGTCCAGCACTTGCTTCACGCATACCACGATGCGCATTTGACCGCCTCCTGGTCGGTCCTCATATGCTTTCCCTAGGTGTCCGGTCTCCTTCCGATGACGCCCTCTTCCTGGAGGGCCCGGAGTTCCCCCGGGGAGAAGCCCAACTCTGAGAGCACGGCTAAGGTATCCTCCCCTAACTCCGGAACACGGGTGTACCGAGCACGGTTTCGTTCAAGCCGCAACGGGCTCGCCACGGTTCTCACGGTTCCCACCGGAGAATCCAGCTCCCGAATGAGCCCCCGGGCCTGGATCTGGGGGTGGTCCAGCACCTCTCCGATGCTCCGCATGATCCCCCACGCCAACCCTGCCGCCTGGAGGCGGCCGGCCCACTCCTCCCGGGTCCGGGTCCGCAGGATCCCCTCCACCAACGGCTCCAGCACCTCCCGGTTCCGCCGGCGTTTCTCCACCGTGTCGAACTGCGGGTGCTCCGCGAGATCCGGCCGCTCGATGACCTGCTCGCAGAACCGCTTCCAGTCTCGGTCGCTCGCCACCGCGAAACAGATCCACTTCCCCTCCGCCGTCTGGAACGCCCCGTACGGGACGATGTAGTGGTGCCGCATGCCCACCCGCCCCGGCTCCTCCTGCCCGTACCAGACGTGGTAGGGGAAGTACCCCAGCCAGGCTAGCACCGCCTCGAACATGGAGACCTCGAGGTATTGCCCCTGCCCGGTTCGCTCCCGCTCCAGCAGGGCCAGGACGATGCCCAGGGCCGCGTAGAGCCCCGCGGCCAGATCCGCCACGGGCGCCCCTACTTTTGCCGGTGCCTCCGGGTACCCCGTGACCGCCATCAGCCCCGCCTCCGCCTGAACCAGTAGATCGTAGGCCTTCATCTCCCGGTACGGGCCCTCCCGGCCGTAGCCCGAGATCGAGCAGTACACCAGCCGGGGGTTCCAGTGGCGGACTGTTTCGTACCCTAACCCAAGCCGCTCCACAACCCCCGGCGCGTGGTTCTCCACGAAGACATCCGCGCGTTCCACAAGCCTCCGGACCACTTCCCGCCCCTTCTCCTTCTTCAGGTCCACCACCACGCTCCGCTTGTTCCGGTTCACCCAGACGTACCCCGAACTCAGCCCCCGCACCACCCCGTCCCACGAGCGGATCACATCCCCCTCCGGACGCTCCACCTTGATGACCTCCGCTCCCATATCCCCCAACAGACTCGTGCAGAACGGCCCCGCTACCGCCAGCTCTAGGGCCACCACCCGAATCCCCCGCAACACGCCGTTCATGTCTGGCCCGCTAGTCCTCCTTCTCCTCCTCCCGCACCGGGAACAGGTCCCGCCGGGGCGCATACGCCCGCTTCCACACCAGCACGCTCCTCGTGTACTCGATCACCACCTCTCCCCGCTGATTGACTCCCCTCGTCCGAAATTTCACGATGCCGAACTCGGGCCGCGAACGCGACTCCCGCTTCTCCACCACCTCCGACTCGGAATATAGGGTGTCCCCCACGAAGACCGGCCGAGGCAGCTTGATCTCATCCCAACCCAGCGCGATCCCGTTCTCGCTTGTGTCCTGAACCCCCAAACCCGCCACGATCGCCAAGGTCAGCGCGCTGTTGACCAAGGGCTTTCCGAATTCCGTCCGCTTCGCGTACTCCTCGTTGAAATGGATCTGGTTCGTGTTGTTGGTCAGCAAGGTGAACCAGATGTTGTCTGCGTCCGTGATGGTCCGGCCGAGCCTACTCCGGTATACGTCTCCTACCTCGAAATCCTCATAGAACCGTCCTTCCCATCCTGGCTTCACCGGCATTTTCCCCTCACCTCCTCATTCCTCCAGCCACAGCAGCTTCGCCGGGTTTTCCACCAGCATCTTGCGGATTTCCTCCCTCGTGATGCCAAAGCCAAGGAGCGCCCGCACGAATACCCGCAGCCCGTCCACCGTGTCCAAATGCATGACCTGGCCGAAGTCCGTGGCCACCACGCAACGGTCGGCCCCGATCTGCCGGATCGTCTCCACCGTTTCCACGGGATCCGCCACCGGCTGGTACAGGCTGGGGATCATGGGCTGGCAGTAGGTCCCCACGTACACCCCCAGGTCCGCCAGCTCGCGCATCTCGTCCAGCAACAGCTTGTTCAACTCCAGTAGCGGATGGTCCAAGACCGCCCGCACACCCATTTCCTTCGCCTTCTTCGCCAGGGGCAAAAGCTCCTGGAAATCGGTATGTCCGAAGCCGATCCCCACCTTGTGCTTGACGGCCAGTTCCATGATCTCCACGACCTCGGGGAGCACCTCCCCGTTGTCATCCACCAACCGCACCTTCCCCATCTCCGGGCGCCCCGCGGACCGCCAGAACCCGTACGAGGTGAACGTGGGAAACCAGATCATCTTACAGTTCGGGTATTGCAAAGCCACCCGCACGTACTCCGGGTTCATCCCGTGACAGGTCCCCACGCCCCCGTACACCTCGACTCGGTGGTCCAGAACGCCCCGATCCACCATATCGTCGATCATCCGCTGCACCACGTACGCCGCATTGCAGCTGATGTTGTAATGATCCTTAAACACCACAGCCCGCATCTTCGCCTTCGCCGCGTCCACCGCCACCTGGATCATGTCCTGCGAGCGGTAGACGAAGTCCGGGTACGCGTGGATGTGGCTGTCGATGGCTCCCACCAGGAGCTCGTCCTCGATGCCCGGATAGATCTGACGCATTTCCGGGCGGTCCTTTAACATCTGGTAAAAGTAGTCCTTAGCGTTGAGCTCCCGGACCCGCTTGAGAGTCAGCGTCCGTCCCACCATGACCTGCTCGGCACCCTGCTCGTGATGAAGATCGCACATGCGCTCTCCCTCCGTATTTGGTTTCCCCCTCCGGTTTCTAATTCCCCGCCCGACTCATCCCGATAGACGGCCCCACGCCCTCAGGAACTCCCCCGCGTCCACCGCGGGATCCTCCTCCGCAGGCACATACGGGATGACGAGCCGCGTGACGCCGGCCTCTTCGAACGGGCGAAGGCGCCACTGGACCTCCTCCACGGCGGTGGCCGCGATGACGGGCAGCCGGTCCATGTACTCGTCGGTAATCGCTTCCTGAGCGGCCTTAAACCCTCCTCTCTGGAACGCCTCGTGGATCTGCCCGACCTCGTCGGCGAACCCCATCCCGCGGAGCATGTCCCGGTAGTACTCCGCGAGGTGGTAGAAGGTCAGCACCTGCCGGAGCTTACTCCTCGCCTTTTTCTGATCCTTGTGCACCGACACCCGTACCTTCGCGATGATCTCCACCGAATTCGGATCCTTTCCTGCCTCCTCCGCCCCCCGACGCACGTTCGCGGCGATCTCCCGAATCTTCTCCGGAAGGGCCATGTTAATCACCACGCCGTCGCCCACCGCGCCCGCCAGATGCGCCATCTTGGGGCCCAGGGCGGCCACGTACACGGGGGGCGGCTCATGCTGCGGACGCCACGCCAGCCGGAAGCGCTGTCCCGTGGACCAGTACCGGCCCTGGTACTCCACTCGTTCCCCGCGGGCCACCTGACGGACGATCTGGATGTACTCCCGGATCTGCTCGAGGGGCTTTGCCAGCTGCCGCCCGTGCCAACCCGCAATGGTCTCATTGCCCACGCCAAGCCCTAAGAGGAACCGCCCTCCGCTCAAGTCCTGCAGGGTGGCCGCCTGGATCCCGAGGGTTACCGGACTCCGGCCGTGGATGTGGTAGATGGCCGTTCCCAGGAAAAGTCGGCGGGTCCGGCTGGCCACCGCGGAGAGGAGGACGAGCGGGTCGGTGCTGTTCGACTCTCCCTTCCAGATGGCCTCAAACCCTGCCTGTTCTGCCAGGACCGCCAACTCCACCACGTCCCTGGCCGGGTAATGGGCCGCCGAGTTGAGCTCGATGTCGTACCTCATGGACGCACCACCCCCAGTCTTTCCGCCAGGCGCAGGGTCGCCCGGGCCCGTTCCACGATGGGCCGGTCAATGAGTTGGCCTCCCAACGTGATGGAGCCAATTCCCGCCGCTTCCGCCTCCTCAAAGGCCTCCACCACGCGACGAGCAAACTCAATATCCCCGGGAGAGGGTGTGAAGACGTGGTTCACCGGCTCGATCTGGGACGGATGGATGATGGACTTCCCGGTAAATCCAAGCCGCCGCGCCGTCCAGCAGTCCTGCCACAGCCCCGCGATGTCGTTCAGATCCGGCCAAACGCCATCCACCGCCTGCACGTGCGCCGCCGCCGCCGCGGTCGCGAACGCCGACCGAGCGTAGAGGAGCTCCCGGGCCTCCTTCTCTCGCACCACGGGCAGTCCCATCTCGCGCCCATAGTCCTCCGCCCCGAACAGGAGCCCCACCACCCGTGGAGACGCGCAGGCGATCTCGTAGGCCCGGAGAAGGCCTCTCGGGCTCTCGATGGCCACTAGAAACCGAATGCCTCCCTCGGACATTCCGCGCTCCGCCTCCACCCTCGCCACGCGTTCGTGTAGTTCCGCCACCTCCTCCGGACTCTCCACCTTGGGGATCACGATCCCGTCCGCGCCTGGACGCACCGCGCAGCGCAGATCCCTGGCAAGATCCGGGTGCCTGATCCCGTTGACCCGGACAAACCGGAGGGCTCCTCCTTCCGTCCGCGGCCGGTCCAGAGCCTCCGCCACCCGTTCCCTCGCCTCCTCCTTCGCTGCCGGCGGCACTCCGTCTTCGAGGTCCAGCATGAGCGCATCCGCCGCCAGTCCGAAGGCCTTGTCGATCATCCGCTGCCGGTTGCCCGGAACGAAGAGCCAGGACCGCTTCAGTTCCACTCCCTCCATGCTCGCTCCTCCCTCAGTACGATCTGGGTAAGCCCAGGACCCGGTGGCCGAGGTACGCGAGGATCAGGTTCTGGCTCACGGGCGCCGTCATGAGCAGGCGGGTTTCCCGGAACTTTCGCTCCACGTCGTACTCCACCGCGAAGCCGTACCCGCCGTGCACGTTCATGCACACGTTCGCCGCCTCCCACGCGGCCTCGCTTGCCAGCAGCTTCGCCATGTTCGCCTGCGGACCGCAGCTCTCTCCCTCGTCGAAGCGCCGGGCCGCCTCAAACCGCATGAGGTCCGCTGCCTCCACCCGCGCGAAGGCCTGCGCGATGGGAAACTGAATCCCCTGGTTGGCGCCGATGGGCCGTCCAAACACCACCCGCCGCTTCCCGTACTCTACCGCCCGCTCGATGAACCAACGGGCATCCCCGATCGCCTCTGCCGCCACGAGGATCCGCTCCGCGTTCCACCCGTCCACGATGTACCGGAACCCTTTCCCCTCCTCTCCCACCAGCGCCTCCGCCGGCACTTCTACGTCGTCGAAGTACACCTGATAGGTCGGGTGGTTGATCATCGTCTCGATGGGGGTCACCCGGATCCGGTCTCGGAGCTCCCGCAGGTCAATGAGGAACAACGACATTCCTTCGGTCTTCTGCGCCACCTCCTCGTACCGGGTGGTCCGCGCCAAGAGGAGCATCAGGTCAGACTGCTGGACTCGCGAGATGAAAATCTTCTGCCCTCGGATGACGTACCTCTCTCCCACACGGCGGGCAAAGGTCGTGATCCGCGTCGTGTCTGAACCCGCATCGGGCTCCGTGACGGCAAATGCCTGCAACCGGAGTTCTCCGCTGGCGATCTGCGGAAGGTATCGCCGCTTCTGCTCCTCACTGCCATACCGGAGGATAGGCGCCATGGTGTACATCTGCGCGTGGCAGGCACTCGCGTTTCCGCCGGAGCGATTGATTTCCTCCAAGATCACGCTGGCCTCGGTAATCCCCAGACCCCCACCCCCGTATTCCTCGGGAATTAAGACCGAGAGGTATCCTTGCTCGGTCAAGGCCCTGATGAACTCCTCGGGGTACGCCCGATCCCGATCCAGCTTCCTCCAGTACTGGTCTGGGAACCGCTTGCACAGGTCCCGGACCGATTCCCGCAGCAGCGCCAGAGATTCAGGTGAGGCTCGTCCCATGATTCCCCTTCCCTCCGGTTTCTTTGAGATACCAACCGTGCGGATCAATCCGGGTCCGCAGGATCTCAAGCTCTTCCACATTAGGAGGTAAAGTAACCTGAGGCTCTCCCATCCAGGCCAGCGGAAAGCCCGTTGCATCTTGAACCGTTCTGGGGTCTATCCCAGGGTGCACACTCACCAGCCGCATCTCCCGCGTTTGTGGATCGAATCCCATCACCGCTAAATCCGTGATTACGTGCACTGGGCCTCCCCGCAGGCCCATGGCTTCCCGGCTTCGTCCTCCTTGGAGGAAGCCGGGACTCGTGCAGTAGTCCACGCGTTCCGGGAACCTCCTTCGTTCGTGTGGCGTAATGATGATCACGCGTCTGGCCAGAGCTGCGATGTCACAGGCACCTCCACTGCCCCGAAATCGGCGCACTGGGCGTCCTCCGTGACACACGTGCGTGGAATTGATGTTGCCGAACCGGTCCACCTGGGCAGCTCCCAGGAACCCCACGTCGATCCGCCCCCCCTGGAGGAGGATGCCGAGGGTTTCCGTAAAACTCGTGTGGCACGTGGCCCGGTACCAAAGGCGAGGATCCGCGATCCCGATTGCCGGATCCACTGGCTCAGGTTCCAGTACGCCAATCTCTACAACCATCCGCAGATTAGGGGCGTGTGTAGCTTTAGCCAGCAAACAGGCGAGCTGCGGCAGGCCTAGTCCAACCAGCACGATCTCCCCATCTCGAAGCAGGCGGGAGGCGGCGACCACCATCATCTCGCTTGGGCTGTACCTCAGATTCATCTCAGTACCCCCTCTCTGGATCTGCCAGGAGTCGGTTTAGGCGTTCCTCTCCGACCCGCATCAGGTACTCCTCGTGGTGAGAGGTTCCCAACACGTACTCTTCCAGGTACTGTGTGAACCCCTCTGCCGTCTGGGCGAGGGCGGCGTAGCGACGGAGGTGGTCGAAGTCGTAGTCGTACTTTCGATAACAAGCGGTGGGGTAGGCCGAAAATCGGACTGGAACTACTGCATCTACATATAGACCGCTCAGCGTAGTGCCCTCTGGAAATCTTCGAATATCCTCCTCATCTACCAACTCCTCCGCGAGCACGATGGTCCGCCGGGCCGCCCGGGCCTTCTCCAGGTTGTCCCAGGTAGGCCCCAGGATCCGGCAGTTGC
>FWWL01004699.1_pt1 | contig 22511 bp, 25 predicted proteins | sample 2228331 | NCBI WGS metagenome assembly FWWL01 (sample SAMEA103939775, study PRJEB20133) | metagenome | reverse complement strand
TTAATTTTTAATTATTAATTATTTTAATTATTTTTAATTATTTTTAGATTTTAATATGTGGTTTTAAGTTTTTATTTTTGAATTTTGATATTTTTTATATTTTTAATTATTTTCAAACTCTTGTGTCAAACCATAAGGAGATTGAAAGATTACCTAGCAAGGTGGCTAACAACAAGCTAAAAATTAATAAAATTAAGGATTTGTTAATAGTTTTATTACTTTTAAAACTCTCTAATCTCTTTTATTTTTTAAATTAAAATTCTTCTTGCAATTTAGTTTTAATATATGTTATAATATTATTTTGTTATTATTTTATGCTTTTTGATGCGTCTTATTGATAGCCTCATAAGCTTTTAAATTAATTTTTTGTGATTGATTTAACTTCAATTTTTTCAAACTTTATAAAAAGACAGGTTAATTTTGCTTTTATTGGAAAGGAGGTGAGATAAATGACAAAAAAGCTTTACGTTGGTAATCTTTTATATGAAGTTAGCGATGAGGATTTAAGAACTCATTTTTCTCAAGTTGGCAATGTAGTTTTAGCTACTGTTATTAGATATCATGACACTGGTCGATCAAAAGGTTTTGGTTTTGTTGAGATGTCAACAGAAGAAGAAGCTCAAAAAGCAATTGATATTTTTAATGGTCAAGATTTTAAAGGTAGAAAGTTAGTGGTTTCTGAAGCTCGACCTCCAAAAGAAAATAATTTTCGTCGAGGTAATGGCGGAAGCAGAAGATTTGCTAGATTTCAAAGACGAGAAAGATTTAACCAAGAAAATAATCAATAAAAATTTACACAAGGATAGAAAATTTGCTACCATATAATTATGGCAATTATTAAAGCAGTTTTCTATCCTTTGTCGTTTATAGTCCTTTGGTATAGTTCAGGAATTATTATCTCAATTGTTGAAAGATTTGCTAAAAGATTAAATTTATCATCTTTTGCTTTTTCTTTTTTTGTTTTGGGAATTTTAACTTCTATTCCTGAAACATCAATAGGTATTAATTCAGTTATTAATAAAACTCCAGATGTTTTTATTGGTAATTTAATTGGTGCTTCATTAATGTTTTTTGTTTTTATTATTCCACTTTTAGCAGTTTTTGGTAGAGGAGTAAAAATGCTTCATCAACTTTCGGAAAATGATATGATTTTTTCTTTGTTGGTAGTAGGAGCGCCAATTTTTTTAATTGCTGATAATTTATTAACTCGGACCGAAGGAGTGTTTTTAATTATTATTTATGGAATTCTTTTTTATTTTATTGAAAAGAAAAAAGGGCTAATGTCTTTGGTAAAAGATGTTTCGCAAATTAAAGATAAACCAATGATTGAAGACTGGATTTATTTAATTGTTGCTGTTTTAGTGACTTTTTTAACTAGTCGTTTTATTGTCTCAACAACAATAGATATTGCTAATTTTTTAAAAGTTTCTTCTTTTGTTATCTCAATAATTTTTTTACCAATAGGAAGTAATTTACCTGAGTTGTCTTTAGCATTAAAATCAGTGTTAATGGGAAAAAAAGAGGTAGCTTTAGGTGATTATTTAGGAAGCGCAGCGGCTAATACTTTGCTTTTTGGAATTTTAACCTTATTAAACGGAACGAGAATTAATATATTAAGTTATTCTTTACGAACGTTAATAGCTTATCTTATTGGTTTAGGGTTATTCTTTATTTTTTCTAAATCAAAAAAAGAAATTTCTTCATATGAAGGAAAAATTCTTCTTTTGGTTTATTTATTATTTGTTTTGATGGAGATGGTGTTATAAAAATATCGAATATCAAAAATTAAAAATCAAAATTACATATAAAAATCTAAATATAATTAAAAATTACATCTTCCTTGAATTAGAGAAAAAATACAATTTAAAATTACAACTTAGAATTCAAAATTATTAAAAAATCTTTAAATTTATTAATTTTTTGCTTATCCTAGCCACCCACTATTTTCTAAGGTATCAGATGGGTTGACACAAGGCTCTGAAAAATAATAAGAATAATTAATAATTAATAATTAAAAATTGAAAATCTAAAATTACAATTTAAAATCAATAATTAAAAATTAAATATATATAAATTAATTAATAATTAATTAGGTGTTACGTGTTGCGCGTTACGGGTTACGTGTTGCGGATTGCGGGATTACAAATTATTCGTTTCGAGTAAAGTTTATAGAGTTTTTAAAGTTCATAAAATTAGCTTTGTATCAGAGCAAAGCACGATACATGGTAAATAAAATTTGTAAAATTAGAAAGCTTGTTCCAAACTGATCTTTGATCTGGTTTTAGAGTTTATAAAGTTTAAAGTTAGAATTTTAAAGTCTAACGTTTCACGTTTCAAGTTCTACGTTTCATGTTTTATGTTTTATTCTTTTTGGATTGTGAAATGTTTTTTTGATTTTGAATTTTGATTTTTTTATATTTTATATGGCGTTAGGTTTTTGAAAAAATTGTTTTTGTAGCGGTTAATAATTTTTTCTGTGTTTTTAAAACCTAGTTTTTTTATATAACTAATTAATCGTTTTTTTTCTAAATAAAGATAAAGTACTTGATCTGCTTCTTTATAAGTAAATTCTAATTCCTTTTCGTCAGTTTGATTTTTCCATAAATTAGCTGAAGGAGGTTTATCTATTATAAATTGAGGAACTTTAAGAAACTGTGCTAATTGATAAACTTGAGTTTTATAAAGATGGGAAATTGGTTCAATATCTGATGCAGCATCGCCAAAGCGGGTATAATAACCTAAAAGATTTTCTGATTTATTTTCAGTGCCGCAAACCAAACCATTAATTTTTTTCGCAATATCAAAAAGAAAGATCATTCTTAAGCGAGCCAAGACATTTCCAGCGCGGACTCGATTAACATAACTAGTATCAGGGCAAGTAAAACACTCTTTAATTTCACAGAAAATTTTATCTAAACCTTTTTTATTTAAAGTTTTCATTTGATCAAAAATTTTTTCGGCAGGTTCTTTTAAAGAAATTAAAAAAAAGTTTTCATCTGGTAAGTTTTCTTTTTTTATTAAGGAAATAATAATTTTTGTTTCTTCATTATAAAAAGAAAAAAATCCAGTTTCAAAAGGCAGGTAAACTACAAAAATATTTTTTAAAGAATAAGATTTTTTTAAAAGTTTAAAGACAGTATAAGAATCAATTCCTCCTGAAAGACCTAAAACAACTCGTTTTAAACTAGTTTGTTTTTGAATTTTTTTAAAAAAACTTATGATTTTTTCTGTTTCTTTTTTTGGATTAATTTCTGGTAAATAATTCATATTTGTCCCTATTATACAAAATAAATTGATAAAATAAAACCATGATAATAGGACTTTTAATTGGTCGGTTTCAACCTTTTCATTACGGTCATCTTTATTTAATTAAAGAAGGATTAAAAGCAGTTGATAAATTAGTGATTGGAATTGGTAGTGCTAGTATTTATGATGAAAATAATCCATTAAGTAGTGAACAAAGACGAATAATTTTAAATAAAGTTATAGAAGAAGAAAACTTAAAAGAAAAAATTATTAGAATAGTTGAGTTAGAGGATTTTTTTAATGATAAAAAATGGTTAGATAATGTTAAAAAAATCGTAGGTGAGTTTGATTTAGTAATTAGCAATAATGAATGGACTAATAAAATTATGGAAAATGCTGGTTATTTAGTTAGGCGTTTTCCATATTATAAAAGATATTTATATGAAGGTTGGCGTATTAGAAAATTAATTAAACGTTCGTTGAATTGGCAAAAAAGAGTCCCTCAATATTTAGTTAAAGATTTAGAAAAATTTTTTCAAAAAAAATCTTATGTTTTTAATAATTTAGCATTGGGAGGAACTTTTGATCATTTTCATTTAGGTCATAAAAAGTTTTTAAAAACCGCTTTTTTTTTAGGAAAAAAAATTTTGATAGGAATAACTAGTAATGAGTTTGTGAAAAATAAATTTTTATCATTGTTAATTGAAGATTATCAAATAAGAAAAAATCAAGTAGAAAAGTTTTTAGTTAAAAATAATTTTCACCAACGAGCAAAAATAATTAAGATTAATGATTTTACTGGCGGAGTTGATAAAGAAAGAAAAATTGAAGCAGTTTTAGTATCAAAAAATACTTATGAGAATAGTTTGAGACTAAATGAATTAAGAGAAAAAAATGGTTTAAAAAAATTAAGAATTATTTTATTTAAAGAAGTTTTAGCTGAAGATAAAAATATTATTTCTTCAGAAAGAATTAGAATGGGAGAAATTGATAGACAAGGAAGAAGTTTTTGTTTTTTTTTGAAAAATCAAAGTCAACAATTAAAATTACCAAGAAACTTGAAAGAAGAGTTAAGAAGACCATTGGGAAGAGTTTTTAAAACAGTTCATCAAGTTATAAAGTTTATAAAGTTAAATAAGCCTATTAAAATAATAGCGGTAGGAGATGTGATTGTTGATTCTCTTTTAAAAAACAAAATAGATCCGGATATTAAAATTATTGATTTTAAATCAAGACGACAACCTTATAAAACGACAGAGTCTTATAAGTATAAGTTACAAAAGGTTCTGTTCTTAAAAAACAGAGCCGGAACAATAAATCTTAATACCGTAGAGCAATTAAGGGTAATTATAAAAAAGACTATAAAAGAAACTGCCCCTATTAGAAATAGTTCCTATAATTGGCTAATTATTGATGGCGAAGAAGATCTTTTGGCTTTGCCAGCAATTCTTTTTGCGCCTTTAGGCTTTTTAGTTTTATATGGTCATTGGCTGTATGGAGTAATTGGAGTAATCATTGATGAAAAGATAAAAAGAAAGATAAAAAAGATAGTTGAAAGGTTTGAGGTTTTACCCATCAACTCACAGGGTGAATAGAGTGACTAAAGCTTATAAAACTATTAACAAATCCTTAATTTTATTAATTTTTAGCTTGTTGTTAGTCACCTTGCTAGGTAATCTTTTAATCTCCTTATGAATTGACACAAGAGTTTGAAAATAATTAAAAATATAAAAAATATGAAAATTCAAAGTTCAAAATTCAAAACCAAATATTAAAATCTAAAAATAATTAAAAATTTAAAATTACAATTAAAAATCAACAACTAAAAATTAAATATAGTTAGTTACGAGTTTTGAGTTTTAAGTTAAAAACAATTTAACAATTTAGTAATTTAATAATAAAAAAAAATAATTGACGCTTGAAGTTGGAAGTTTGAAGTTTGATAATGAAGATTGAAGGTTGATGTTTAATGTTTAATGTTTTTTTTAGATTTTAGTTTGTATTTTTGATTTTTGAATTTAGATATTTGATATATTTTTACTACAACCTATAACTTATTTAACATTTTGAGATTTAAAATTTAAGATTATTTAATGTTTTAAGTTTTATATTCTACGTGTCATGTTTTATGTTTTATGTTTAAATATTATATTTATGTTAATTATTAGTTTTTTTTAATTTTTATGAAAGATCAAAGTATTTAGATGAAGCTTTTGAGGTTGTTTGTCAAAAAGCTTTATAGAGACTTTTATTAAAAAACATAAAGACTATGGAAAAGGAAATATTTTGGACATGGGTGAGTTGGGAATTGCATTTAGAATCAGTGAAAAGTTTAATCGAATCAAGTATCTTTTAATTAACGGCAATAAGCCGTCAAATAAAACAGTTGAGGATTATTGGCTTGCAGTCTATGCGATAATCGCGATTTTATTGAAAAAAAGATGGTTTGAAAGATTAGAAATAAAAAAATAAATATGCCTGAACAACAACCTTTATTACCTGATTTTATAAGAGAAGCTTTTAAAGGAAAAGGATTAAAAGATGAAGTAATTGATGATTTTTAGACGGCTGTTTTGGCAGATAGTTTATGGGATCAAAGTTTTTCAGAGTTAATTGGTGAAGAAAACTATCAAAGATTTATTTTAACAGCGTTTTTTCATGATGCTTTGGAAATGAATCCTGATAAAAAAAGAAAAATAGAAGAGTTTTTAAGAGAAAAAGATATTTTAGAAAGTGTAGAGATTTTAACTCCTGAAAAACACAGTTTTAGAGGGTCTGCGCTTCAATATTTACAAAGAAAAAAAGAACATATTGATAAAGTTTTGCAAGCAGTGATAATATTGCTTTATTTACTTATTTTTGTGATAAGTTAGCGGTTTTAGAAGAGATTTAAGTAAAGATGGAGAAAACAAAGTTAAAAAAATGAAAAAATTTTCTTTTTTAAGATATTTAGTTTTTGTTAATGTATATGAAAAATTTAAAGAAAGATTTTCTGAAAATCAACACCTATTAGAAAGATTTAAAATCCCCTTACAGCAATTGTTTGAAAAAATACCTGAAAATAGTAATTTAAGAAAAATAGTTGAATTATTACAAGAAGATGGAGAATATAAATATTATTTATCTAGAAATTTAATAATTTTAGCACCAGAAAATTCTTTTGATCATAAAAATATGATTCAAGGTTCTGAACAAAATTGGGTTGGAGGAGTTATTAGTATTTTTCAAAATCCAGTTAATATTATTTTTATTTGACCAAGCTCTAGTATTCCTAAGGATGAAGATGGAAATTTTTTTAAAGTTTTAGCTTAAGAAAGAGGGAAATTTGAATTAAAAAAAGTAAATCAAAACAGTCCACTTGCTGGATTAACGGATGAATAGTTTTCTTCTTGTCAATATTATATTTTAAATATTATAATATATCTTTATGAAATACACTCCTCAAAATTTTGAGAGAAAATGGGTAGAGATGTGGGAAAAGGAAGGAGTTTATGAAGTAAATAACGATGTTAATAAGAAAAAAAAACAGTTTGTTTTTCCGATGTTTCCTTATCCATCTGGCGCTGGTCTTCATGTTGGTCATGTGAGAGTTTACACTGGTACTGATGTGATTGCTCGATTTTATCGAATGAATGGTTATAAAGTTCTTCACCCTATTGGTTGGGATGCTTTTGGATTACCAGCGGAAAATGCCGCTATTAAAGCGAAAAAAAATCCAATGGATATGGTGCCGGAAAATATCAAAAATTTCAAGCGTCAAGTCAAGATGCTTGGTTTTTCTTATGATTTTACTCGAGAATATTCAACTACAGATCCTGTCTATTATAAGTGGACTCAATGGCTTTTTATTCAATTTTATCGTCAGGGATTATTATATAAAAAACAAATGCCAATTAATTACTGTCCAAACTGTAAAACTGGTTTAGCTGAAGAAGAAGTTTTACCTGATGGAACTCATGAAAGATGTGGAAATCTAATCACAAAAAAAGAATTACCTCAATGGGTTTTTAAGATTACTCAATACGCTGATAAATTAGTTGAGGACTTAAAAGATTTAGACTGGCCAGAAGGGATTTTAGAGATGCAAAAAAATTGGATTGGTCGATCTGAAGGAACAGAGATAAAGTTTAAAGTTAAAAGTTTAAAATTAAAAAATAAAGATTATTATATCTCGGTTTTTACAACAAGAGCCGATACTCTTTTTGGAGTGACAGCAGTTGTTGTTGCTCCGGAACATCAATTAGTTAATGAAATATTAAATTTGAAGTTTGAAGATGGAAATTTGAAGATTGATGAGATTAAAAAATATGTGAAGGAGGCAAAAAGAAAGTCAGATTTAATACGGACTGATTTAGCTAAAGAAAAGACCGGCGTATTTACTGGATTATACGTGATTCATCCGTTAACTAATGAAAAAATTCCTTTATGGATAGCAGATTATGTGGTTGGTTGGTACGGAGAAGGAGCAGTGATGGTTGTACCAGCTCATGATGAGAGAGATTTTGAATTTGCCAAAAAATATCATTTACCCATTAAAAAAGTTATCGTCCGTGAAAAAAATGAAAAAGATTTAGAGCTTAAAGAAGCTTTTACTGATTATGGTTATTTAATTAATTCAGGTGAGTTTGATGGATTAAGATCAGATAAAGCAATTAAAGAAATTACTAAAAAATTAGAATCGCTTAATTTAGGAAAAAGAAGAGTTTCCTATAAACTGCGCGACTGGATTTTTTCTAGACAACGATATTGGGGAGAGCCAATACCGATGATTTATTGTGAAAATTGTGCAAAAATAACCCCGCCTATTAAGCGGGGACTGTTACTGAATTTAGTATATGATAAATTCAATGATTTGTCAAGTACTAATCAAGGTTGGTTTTCAATTCCTGAAGATCAACTACCTTTAAAATTGCCATATGTAAAATCTTACGAACCAACAGAAACCGGTGAGTCGCCATTATCGCAGATAAAAGAGTTTGTTGATACTACTTGTCCCAACTGTGGAGGTCAAGCAAAAAGAGAAACTGACACTATGCCTAACTGGGCGGGTAGTTGCTGGTACTTTTTAGCTTATTGTTTTTGGAATGAGCCGAAATTAAGAGAACTAAAACCATCAATTGAAAATTGGAATAAATATATAAAGCCTTTAATTTCAAAGTGGCTGCCGGCTGATTGGTATTTGGGTGGAGCAGAGCATGCAGTCTTACACCTTTTATACGCTCGTTTTTGGGTTAAGGCTTTGTATGAGGCTAAACTACTTGATTTTAAAGAACCATTTTTAAGACTTAGAAATGTAGGAATGATTTTAGCAGAAGATCATCGAAAGATGAGCAAGTCTTTTGGCAATGTGGTTAATCCTGATGATGTGGTTGAGGAGTTTGGCGCTGATGCTTTGCGAGTCTATGAGATGTTTATGGCGCCATTTGACAGTGAGATTGCTTGGTCAACTAAGGCTTTGCAAGGCGCTTATCGATTTGTGAAAAGAGTATGGGAGATGTTTTATAAATTTAAAATTAAAAATGAAAAATTAAGAATTGAAGAAGATAAAAATTTAGTCGGAAAATTAAATAAAACTATTAAAAAAGTAACTGATGATATTCCCAAGGTAAAGTTTAATACTGCGATTGCGGCAATGATGGAGTTTTTGAATGAGTGGGAAGAAACGTGGAATATAAAACGTAGAACGTTAGGTTTAGAAAATGCGAAAAAGTTTTTACAAATATTATCGCCTTTTGCTCCATTTTTAACCGAGGAGATTTGGAGAGAAGTTTTTGGAGAAAAAACCTCAATTCATCTATCTTTATGGCCAAAAGCAGAAGAGATTAAAGATGAAGAAGTGACTATTCCAGTTCAGGTTAATGGAAAAGTTCGCGATACGATAAAAATTAAAGCTTCAAAAATTAATGATGGAAAATATGTTGAAGAAATCGCTTTAAAAAGTGAAAAAGTAAAAAAATACCTAAAAGAAACGCCAAAAAGGGTGATTTATGTTAAAGGGGAGATTGTTAATTTTATTGTATAAATTATATTTCTTAAAGATTGTTGCTGAATTTCAGAGAATTCTTTATTAACAAGAATGGTAGAAAAATTACCAGATCATATTTTATTTTATTTTTCATTGCCTTTTTATTACTTATTTATCTTGCCAATTTTTTTTATTAGTGATAAATTGACAATTTTTAATCAAAGTAATAATTTTATTAACTTTACTTTTGATATTTTTTTAACAATAATTTTAATATTAATATATTGGATTATTTTAGAAAAATTATTTAATTTAATTAAAGTTTTTATAAAAAATATAAGGAAATTGTTGTAAATTTATGGTGAAGTGAAAGCATTTATTAGAAGAATAAATATTATTTAGAAGCCTTTTCTTTATTTAAATTTCCACTAATTGATTTTGTAGCTGAATAGGTATACCATAATAAATTAAAGATAGCTAATAAACTATACGATACGCCTAAAAAATAATGTTCTTTTAATAAGCCTCCAATACCTGTTAAACCAAGCATCGCTGTTAAAAAACCTCCAGTCAAAATTGCACCTCCAGTTTCTAAAGCCGTCACAGGATCTTTGATATTTTCTCGCCAATTTTTTAAAAAACCAAAAGGTTTCTTTTCTCCCATATTATGGGATATTATACTTCTTCTTCTTCTTGTCAAGAGGAATTTGATTTTTATAATTAACATTTAACAAGAAGAAAGAAAAGGTATAAAATTGTCTTAATTATGGAATCATACAATACAACGGAAATTATTAAAATTTTAAAAGAAAAAGAAATTTCTCTTTTTAGTCTAGCTGATTTTTCACGACTCTTTAATCTTTAAAATATACAACAAAAACACTCTTTATAAAAAAATTCAGCGATTGGAAAAAAGGGAATTGTTAAAAAACTAATTAAGGGTAAGTATTTATTTTTATTGGGGGAAATTAATGATTTTTTAATCGCTAATTTTTTATATCAACCCTCATACATCTCTTTAGAATCGGCTCTTTCTTTTTACGGAATAATTACCGTTTTTCTTATCAAATAACCTCAATTACTTTAAAAAAAGCAAAAATAATTAATGTTAATAATAAAGAATATAGTTATTCTAAGATAAGGCAGGAACTTTTTTGGGGTTATGAAAAAAAAGATGAGTTTTTAATTGCTGAAAAAGAAAAAGCTTTTTTGGATTATGCTTATTTTTATACAAAAGGATTAAGAAGTATTGATTTAAAGGAGATGGATATCAATCAACTTAATAAAAAAAAGCTAAAAAACTATGGCTTAAGGTTTAAAAATGAAAAACTTTTAAAAGTTATAAAAACTATTTTATGATAACTAATAATCAATTAAAGCAGTTATCAAGGCATTATCAGATAGATGAATTTACGATTTTAAGAGAATATTTACAGCTGATATTTTTGAGCTATCTATATCAAAAAAAAGAGGGAAAAAAGATCTTTTTTAAAGGCGGACTGCTTTAAGACTGTTATACCAATCATCTTGTTTTTCCGAAGATTTAGATTTTTCAACAGTTTTGGCTAAAAAACCATAAAAGATTTGGTTAAAAAGTTAGAAAAAGAGATCAATAAAGAAATAAAAGAAATCAAAATTTTACTATTATATTCCGGTCAAGACACAGAAAGATACAGAATTATTTATCAAAAAGAGGAGATTGAATATCCTTTAACGATAAGACTTGATTTTCATCGAGTAAAAAAGATTGATCACTGTGAAATTTTTCCATTAATAACAAATTTTCCGATCGTAATTTTTCCATTAATAACTCATTTAAGCATTGAAGATATTTTTGAGGAAAAATTAAAAGCGCTAATAGAAAGAGGTAAGGCAAGAGATGTTTTTGATATTTGGTTTTTACTTAATAAAGGCTGTCAAATTAAAGATAAAAAAATGAAAGAAGAGATAATAAAAAAACTCCAGTTAATACCTGATAAAGAGCTTTATTTAGAGCTTAATAAATTTTTACCTAAAAAAAGAGAGGTTATTAAAATGTTGAAAAAGTTGATATTGGAGAGAATAAGATAGATTAAATTATAAGAAAAGTTTTAATTTTTTATAGGATTATTTTTTAATTCTTGTTTTGCTTTTAAACAAGTTATACTTACTAAACCTACTACTGAAAATACAAAAAAACCCAACATCCCCAAACCTAAAAGAAAACCTCCTTAAGTTCCTTGATTAAAAAATTTTAAAGCTAAATTTCCGAAATAAAATGATGACATAGCAGTAGCGAGTAAACCAAGAGATGCCATTAATTTAGGATCTGGTTTTTCAGTATTAGTTTCTTTAGTTTTCATATTATGGGATATTATACTTCTTCTTCTTCTTGTCAATGAGATTTTAAACTTGACATTAAAACAATTTTCTATTATTATAGAAAATAACCATAAAAATTTTTTTGATTTTTAGAAAATATGAAAAAAATTGAATATGTCTGGCGGGAACTTTTGGATAGAGTCATTGAAGAAAATAATAATCAATTTACTATTTTGGAAATTGCTAACAAATATCAGCTATCAACTAGTGTTGTTAATTATAGCCTATCTCCTTTAAGAGAATTAAATATTGTTAAAATAGGAAAAATTAAATCTTTTATTATTGATTGGGAAAGATTGTTATTTTTTTGGGCAACAAGAAGAAGTTTAAAAAAAGATATTATTTATTCAACTTATTCAAATTTATCAGTTTACGATCGTGAGGGATTAATGCCAAATCAAGTGATTCCTACTGGTTATACTGCTTATCGATTAAAATTTAAAAATATTCCTTCAGACTATGATAAAGTTTATTTTTATTCGAATAATTTAGATGAAATTCAAAAAAGATTTCCTTTTAAAAAAAGTGATTCAAATATTTTTATTTTAAAACCTGATCAATTTTTATTAAAAGAAAAACAATTGAGTTTATCTCAACTTTTTGTTGATTTATGGAATATGACTGATTGGTATGCTAAAGATTTTCAAGAAGCGCTACTTTTACAAATTAGAAAAAAATTAACCTTATGAAAGATTTTTATCAAGATTATTTAACTGATAAAAGTTTTCAGATTTTGACTGATTTTAGAAAAAAATATCAATTTATCTTAATTGGCGGTTGGGCAGTTTATTTTTACACTAAAAGTTTAAAGTCTAAAGATATTGACATTATTATTAATTTTAATGAATTAGAAAAATTAAAAAAAGATTTTTTCCTTGAAAAAAATGAAAGATTAAGAAAGTATCAAATAAAAATTGAAGAGATTGATATAGATGTTTACCTGCCTTTTTATTCTAATTTAGGAATCCCGGTTGAAGATTTAATGAAAGATATAACGGTTGTGAATAATTTTTTACTATTAAAAATTGAGCCTCTTTTAATTACAAAAATAAATGGTTATTTTAATCGGCAAATAAGTATTAAAGGCCAAAAAGATTTAATTGATATCTGGGCTTTATTATTGTTTAATGATTTTGATTTTGAGTATTTTTTGAAATTAATTAAAAAATACCAGCTTAAAAAACTTTATTTCTTGTTTTTGAAATTAATTAAAGAAACTAAACAGATAAAAGAGTTAAAAGTCAATCAACATAGTTTAGGTAAAAAGAAAGAAGAGATTGTAAAAAGTTTAGAAAGATTTGATTATTAAAAATAATCATTTCAGTTCTTCTTTTGATGCAATTGAAGGTGAAGGAGTTTGCGGGGTTTTAATTGGAGTACGAGAGGAACGTTCTTTAATTCGAGGAGTAAAAGCAAGAGTATATTTTAAAAGCTCTAATAATTTAATAATATTTTAACCGTTCACGAAATGAATTTAAAATTTCTTCTCAATCTTTGTAAGAAATTTTAAAGGTTGATATAGAGTAGGACCAGGTTGAGGTTTTGGAATTTTGTTATCAAAAGGTTGATCATTTAATAAAATTTTTTTCATCTGGTTTTACTCCAGAAGTTGTCGATACACGCCAAGCTTCTTTTAATTCTTCTTTAGTAGAATATCTACCATTAACTACATAGGGAGTTAACGATTCTATTGTATCAGGTTTTACATGTTTTACATCTTTAATTTCGTATATTTCATCTGGTTTTACTCCAGAAGTTGTCGATACACGCCAAGCTTCTTTTAATTCTTCTTTAGTAGAATATCTACCATTAACTACATAGGGAGTTAACGATTCTATTGTATCAGGTTTTACATGTTTTACATCTTTAATTTCGTATATTTCATCTGGTTTTACTCCAGAAGTTGTCGATACACGCCAAGCTTCTTTTAATTCTTCTTTAGTAGAATATCTACCATTAACTACATAGGGAGTTAACGATTCTATTGTATCAGGTTTGTATATTTCTCTTGACATAAATTTATTATACTTCTTCTTCTTCTTCTTGTCAAGAGGAATTTGATTTTTAAAAAAATTTTTTAAAAAGATTGTCATCTTTTATTAAAGATTGAAGACTAAGTAGAGGAAAAATCTTAATCTTGACATAAATATATTATTATATTATCATGTACATATATGTACAGGATAAATAAATTATTAAAGTTAGGTCAAAAGCTTTTTCATACCCAAGACTTGGCTTTGATATGGGGAATAAGCAATAAAAATACTTTGTATACAACAATTAAAAGATACATAAAAAAAGGCATTTTAATACCAATTCATAAAGGTTTTTATTCAACTTTGCCTTTGGAGAAAATTAATCCGCTAAAATTAGCTATCGGTTATCTTCATCAATTTGCTTATTTAAGTTGCGAGAGTGTTTTGATTGAGGCTGGAGTGATTTTTCAAAAAGATAATCATTTGACTTTTGTTTCTTCAGTTTCAAAAAAATTTAGTTTAGCCGGATATAATTTTTACGTTCGTAAATTGAAAGATGAGTTCTTATATAATGACTGTGGTATTAAAGATGAAGGTGAAATAAAAAAAGCTAGTCTTGAGCGAGCAGTGGCTGATCTACTTTATTTTAATCCTTTATATCATTTTGATAATCCAAAAAAAATCAACTGGAGAAAAGTTAAAGAAATTAAAAAAATAGTTGGTTATTAGTTTTTTTAAAAAAATATGATTTTACCAAAAAAAGATGATGTCTATCACAAAATTCAACTTCATAGATTGTTAATTGAAATTTTAGATAGTGAAATTGCCAAAAATGTTTATTTTAAAGGCGGAACAGCAGCAACAATGCTAAAATTTTTAGATAGATTTTCTTTGGATTTAGATTTTGATTTAAGGAAGAATGTCAATAAAAAAAATATTGATAAAACATTGCAAAAAATATTTAAAAAATTAGACCTTAAGATTGATAAAAAAAGTCAAAAAGAATTATTTTATGTTTTAAAATATCAGCCAGTTAAAAAGAGTTTAAGAAATACTTTAAAATTAAGCTTAATTGATAAACCTTTAAAAGCTAATATTTATGAAACTTTTTATTTGCCTGATATTGATCGTTTTGCTATTTGTCAGACTAAAGAAACAATGTTTGCCAATAAGTTAGTGGCAATAACTGATCGTTATCAAAAATACAAAACAATTGCCGGACGTGATATATATGACATCCATTATTTTTTGATGAATAACTATACTTTTATTGACAAGGTAATTATTGAGCGAACCGGTAAAAAACCAAAAAATTATTTAAAAGAACTGATTTTATTTATTGAGAAAAAAGTTAACGATAAAATTATTTCTCAAGACTTAAGTTTTTTACTGCCGTATGAAAAGTTTAAGACAATTAAAAAAGTGTTAAAACAGGAATTAATTGTGATGTTAAAGGAAAGATTAAAAGATTAAATATTATTTTATTTTTGGTTGAGGAGCGATTGATGAGGGAGGAGTGGATGAGGTTTCAGTTGGATTAAGAGAAGAAGGTTTTTGTATCTTAATAGTTAACTCAAGAATATTTTTAAATACTTTGGTCAATTGTTGGAATATTTCTGCAGGATTTGATTGATTTAAAATTCCACTTTTACTTAGAGCTTGTAAAAGATTTATTTGTGCTTGAAGTTGATCAGGAGTAAGACGACCTGGTTGATCTTTAGAAAATATGTTATTAATAAATTCTGCTCTCCATATTTTTTCGTTTAAATTTGAATCTGGAAATAATTCATTCCAAGCTTTTTCTAATCTTTCTCTAGTTGCATAAGGTCTTCCATCAGGTTCGTTTTCCCAAATTTGTAAAGATGATTCTTCGTTACCAAGGAGTGTGTCAGATAATGATGCCCCTAATGGTGGAGCATTTTGGATTATCGAGAGGTTTAGCTTTTATTTCTGTACCATTATTAGGACCGTCTTGATTTTTATTTGAAGTTGACAGTGAAGGTAAATCTGAAGGTTCCCATTTTTTAACAGGTAATTCACCTTGATTAAATTCACCCAATGAATTTGGTTCTTTATCTAACATAAATTAATTTTACTTCTTCTTCTTCTTGTCAAGAGGAATTCAGGTTTTTTTACAGTAATAGTTCGCGCAAGACAGAATGTCTAGTTTTTTCATTCTTGCAAAATCGGGAATCGAGACTAATTTTCTGAATTCCGGATCAAATTCGAAATGACATTTAGTTTTTTTTAATGATTCAATTTATTCTTGACACTACTATATATTATTATATTCCTGTACATATATGTACAGGATAGATAAATTATTAAAGCTGGATCAAAAGTTTTTTATAAATTAAACTTAAAATTGATAGGTTATTTTAGTCATCGATCCAACAGCGCTTTCAGATTCCTTTTTTATCTTTTGAAAATCCAAAAACAAGCGGCATTTTGGCCATAGCGAATAAAGGAAAAAGCAATTTTTTCTCTCCCTTTTTCATAATTTAAACCTCCAGCTAAAGATCTAATTTCTTCACATTCGCGATAGTCCGGATGAACCAATCTCCAACCATATTTTTTTATAAACAAACAATAATTTTTTGCCAAATCAATGCTTTTCTCCTCAACATAATAACCATCTTTTCCACACTTATCAAAATCAAATTTAGCTTTTGAATATTGGGGAACTTTAGGTTTTTCTTCTTTTAATCCTAAGTCTTTGGCTAGTTTTTTGTCTATTTGTGAAAGATTGTTAACAACTTTTTTTTCGGTTTGTTTTTTGGGGTTTGATTGGTTTTTAATTAAAACCACTCCGACAACTAAAATTATTAAGCCAACAATAATAAGAATATTTCTATTCATTCTCTTATCACCTCCTTTCGTTTTTTTAAAAAATTTTAATTCCTTCAGAAGAATAATTCAAGAGGACGAGTTTAGATTTAGTTGTTGGTTATCAAAAACATTAAAAAAATAAAAGAATTAAAAATAATCAATCAACACTTTCTACGAAAAAAGAAAAAAGAAATTTTAAAAATTTTAGAAAACTTAAAATATTAATAATTAGTTATTTGAATTCTTCTTTTGGTGTGATTGATGAGGAAGGAGTGGATGGGGCTTTTGAAGAAGGAATTAAAGATATATCTGGCGAAGGTAGACATGCTAAAAAAATTTTTAATTTCTCAAATACTGATGCATTTACAGAATCTCCTCCTAGCATTCTTAAAACGTTTTTATAGTTAACAACAGGATCATCTGGTCTAAAACCCAATCTTTTAGTATATATTCTCCACAATTCTTCTATAATATTGTTATCTAAATAAATTTTATTATCAGGTCCTAAAACATAAAGATTATTTAACAATGTTTTATTATTTTCTCCTATTAAATCTAAAAAAGGAAGAGTTTTTTCTCCTGCTTCTAGTTCTGAAGTTTGTGTACCTCTATGTTGTTCAGACATAAAACCATTTTACTTCTTCTTCTTCTTCTTGTCAAGAGGATTTTTGTAATTTAATTTTTAAGTATATTTTTTATAGTTAGATGTTTTTAAAATCACTTGACAGAGATTTTAATTTATATTATTATATTTTTAATTTAAAAATTATAAATTTTATTATAAAAATTATGAATTTTAATCTAAATCTTCGAAATTTTTTAGAAATTCCTTATGATGAACTTGAAGAGTTGAATTTGAAAGCAAAAAAATGGCGAGTAAGTTATGAAGATGAGGAAGAACTAAAAAAATATTATTTAGATTATTTAAAAAAAGAAAAAAGAATAAAAGCAGTGACAATTGGTTTTTCCGATATTGAAGGTAGGTTTCATTTAATAGACTATGACAAAAAATTTTTCATTAAAAACTATAATAATATGACTTTTGATGGGTCGTCAATTCGTGGGTTTTCCCGCCAGGCTGAATCTGATTTAAGACTGAAGGTTGATTGGCGGGCTTTTTGGTGGTTGCCTTCTGATATTTTTGGATCGGGTAAAGTGCTTTTTATGGGAGAAATTTACGATCAAGATGATAAACCTTATTTAATGGATACAAGAGGTTTACTTAAAAAATTATTAATAACTTTAAAGAAGAAAGAAGATTATGTTTTTTATGTATCCAATGAGATTGAGGGATTTTTAGTAGAAGGAATTGATGCTGAAAAAAATTTTGACGAAAGAGTAGGGTTTATTCCTGTATCAAAAGGAGGTTATTATCATTCTTTACCTAATGATATTTTGCGAATTTTTATAGATCGGACAGCTGAGGCTCATCGAGCTATGGGTTTTGAAAATGAAAAAGATCATCCTGAAGTTGCTCCATCACAGTTTGAATTAAATTATAACTATAGTGAGGCTTTAAACGCTGCAGATCAGATACAGCTTTATAAATTAGTAGCTAGACAAGTAGCCAGAAACATGGGTTATACAGCGACTTTTTTACCAAAACCAATAGTTGGTATAAATGGAAGTGGGATGCACACTAATTTTTCAATTGCAAAAAACGGAAAAAATCTTTTCTATGATAAAAAAGGAAAAAATCAGTTATCAAGTTTTGGTTGGGAAGTAGTTAATAAAATTTTAGGTTCGGCTAATGATATTTGTTTGATTTTAAATAGTTCAGTTAATGCTTACCGAAGATTGGATCCAAATTTCGAAGCTCCAAATGAAATTAAAGTTTCACCAACTGATAGAGGAGCGATGATACGAATACCTATTTTTAACGAACGTTCAGCAAGAATAGAGATAAGAAGTGTTGGACCTGATGCCAATCCTTATTTATTAATTTATACATTAATTAAGACTGCCTTTGAAGGTAAGCCAAGAAGTTTGAAAAACAACAAAAGACCAAGAACGAGTTTTTTACCATCAACGGTAAATGTTGCTATTAATCAATTTAAGTCAAGCGATTTTACAGAAAAAATTTTAAATCAAGAACTAAAAAAGAAATTTGTTGATTTAAAAGAAAAAGCCGCTAATCGAAGTCCAGTAGAACTTGGAACAAAAGTGAAAAATGGAGAGGTTTGGTATCATCATGAAGTTTATAATCAGGTGATATGGAATAGTTTTTGAAAAAAAGTGTACATCTGGTAAAATATCATCTATGAAAAAGAGTTTTAGCTTTTACTCCTATACCTTTGGCTGTCGGGTGAACGAGGCGGAAAAAGAAGAGATTGACAGAAAAGCTTGATGACGGTTTTGTTTTGAAAAAAATTCTGATGTTTATATTATTAAAATACTTGCACAGTTACTCAAAAAGTTTAAAGAAGCCGGACAGTTAATTAATGATAACTTAATAAAATCTTATAAGTCTTTATATTTTTTTTATATTTTAGAAATTTTTATAATTTTTATAATTATTCTCTTGAAAAAAATAAAAAAAATTATAAAATTATAGGATGGAAAAATTGAGATCTGATGAAAATGAAATCAGAAAGAGAGTTGTCCGGTCTTTAGTTGTTTCTTTAGCTGGAGAAAAAGATTTGTGGTCAAAATTAGTTAATCCTGAAACAAAAACTTTAGATCTTGAACGAATTTCAAATATATCTTTATTAAGATTTTATTTAGCTTTAAAAGGAGATGAAAAAAATCCAAGACTGACTTTTTTTGGAGGAAAAATTGGAGATAATGAAAATTTAACTGAGGCAATTCAAAGAGAAATTGGAGAAGAATTAGGGACTTTTTCTTTAGGAAGTGGAAGACAAACAGTTTTAGGAAAATGGGTTTATGAAGTTAATAAAGATGGTAGACAATTATCAAGGCGAGTAGTTTTAACTTATAATCCAGTTGAATTAGTTGCTGATCGTTTAATTGGAGATAAAAAAATACGAGAGATTAAAATAGTTGATTTAGAACAATTAAAAAGTTTAGTTGAAAATGGTGAGTTAAATGAAATTCCTTTAGAGGGTCATTTGTCTTTTAAAGATGAATTAGATCAAATTGAGATAGAAGAAGAAGAAAAAGCAAAGAGAAATAAAGCTTTAGAAAAAGGTTTATCATGGATGGAACATATCGAAGATTATTTAAGAAAAAAATTAAGAGATTTTGTAGAGGAAAAAGGAGAAAATATTAGTTATGAAGAATTTTCAAGTTTTTATCAAAAATTATTAGCAAAATTTAAAAGAAAAGGTTTAGAAGTTAGTACTAAAAAGGAAGAGGGAAAAGATATTGAAGAAGATCAAAGTTTATCAGAATCTGAAAAAAAACAACGTAGAGAATTATTAAACGCTTTAAATAGCGGGTTTTTAGGCAGAGATATTCTATATTTTCTACCTAATTTAGCTGAACATGGAGTTGATTGGTTAGGTTTAGAAAATGCTACAGAAGGTACAAAAATTTTTGTTGGTTTTTTAAAAGAACTTTATGAAGAATTTATTACTTCGCATTCTGAATTTTTTAATCAAAACAGAGAATTGGAAAATAATTTATTAGTTGAAGCTAATTTTTTCAGATCGTTTGGATTATATATTGAAGGAAAGTTAAGAAAAATTTTTGGATTAAATGAAGATCAATTTTTTGAGGCATTTAGTTTGGCTGATAATTTTTTAAAAGAGTTGTTAGAAAGTTTTAAATTAGCTGATCATAATTTAATTCATGGTTTTTATCAAGAATACGCTTTAGTTAATGAAGTAACTAATGCCGGATTAGGTAAATTATTATTTTTAGTTATGAATTTGGAATATGATAATAGATCTTATACTAGAATACGTTTTGAAGCTTTAAGAAGTTTATTAATACTTTTAAAAACTTTAGCTGGTTATAAAAGATATAAAGAATTACAACGCAGCTTAAAAGATAATAAAATTGGATTAGCTATAGAGAGGTTTTTCGGTAAAATAGCGGGTGAGGCTATTATCGAATTTCCTACAGGTAGTAGATTTAATATTTTTATAAGACGTTCTAATAATGAAGAATTTATAGTTGATCAAAAACCAGTAAAAAGTTTTAGTTCTTTTTTAAGAAAAAGTTTTTTAGAGGGACCATATAAAATAAATGATTTAGCTAGTGTTAATATAGTTTTAAGTAGTGATGATAACGGAGATGATAGAGAATTTAGAAGGAGTCAGGTAGAGAAAATGGAAGATATTTATCACAGGTTCTTAGATTATATAAAGGAATCATATCAGGAAAGATATTCAGTTGAGGTTTTAGAAGAAAAAGATTATGGAACAAAAGACTATATAAACTTAGGTTATGTTCAACAAGATAATATCACCGGAAAAAGAAGCGGTTCACAAGGTAATCGATTAGTTAGAAAAAAAGTAGTTATTAAATTAACAAACAAAAATAATGATCAAGATACAGAAATAATGGAATTAGTTTTTTATCCTTTTAGATCAATAACTAATAGAAGTGGCTTTTGGGGTTGGCAACAAAAAATTGCCGATGATACAGAATATATGATAAGAAGAATTTTAGCTTCAGAAAGAGGTATTCCATCAATTTATGATTTGTTATATCCACCTCAATTATATCCGGGTCATTATTTTCATAGACTTTATTCTTTATATCACTCTGATTAATTTGATAAAATAATCTAAATATGAAAAAAAATTATAGCTTTTACTCCTATACCTTTGGCTGTCGGGTGAACGAGGCGGAAAAAGAAGAGATTGATAAAAGAATGGTTGCTAATGGATTTATTTTTAATGAGAATAATCCTGATATATACATTGTTAATACATGCGCAGTCACTCATAAAGCAGAAAGAGAAGCAAGACAATTAATTTATCAAATAAAAAGAAAACTACCTGAAACAAAAATTATTATTACTGGTTGTAGCGCTACTTATTGGCAAAAAAACAAGCTTTATCAAGATTTACCAATTGATTTATTAGTTGACAATATTAATAAAGAGTTTTTAGTTGAGTTATTGAAAAAAAGATTACTGAATTTAAAAAATAATCATAAAAAATTACTGACGAATAATATAATTACTAATAAATTTTTGTCATCAAATAGAGCTGTTATAAAAATTCAAGACGGTTGTCAAAGATATTGTACTTTTTGTATTGTTCCTTATCTTCGGGGTTTTCCAAAGTCTAGAAAAATCGAAGAAATTTTAACAACAGTGAAAAATTTACCGAAAGAGATAAAAGAAGTGATTTTAACAGCGATAAATACCGAAGCTTTTGGTTATGATACAAAAGAAAGTTTTATTGAACTATTAAAAATATTAATAGCCGAAACTCATATTTCAAGAATTAGTTTAGGCTCTATCCATCCTTGGAGCATTAATGAAGATTTTTTTCAGTTTTATAAAGATTATTTAACAAAAAATCGACTAGTTAATTTTTTTCATATTCCATTGCAATCAGGATCAGATAAGATTTTAACTTTGATGAAAAGAGGGTATAAAAGTAATGAAATGATGGAAAAATTAAATCAAATTAAAAAGATTAATCCATTAAGTTTTATTGGTACAGACGTGATTGTTGGGTTTTTAGAAGAAACAGATAAAGATTTTGAAGAGACTTATGAATTTTTAAAAAAAGCGCCTATAGACAAATTTCATGTATTTAGATTTTCTAAAAGAATAAAAACTCAAGCATATTTTATGGCAAAAAAACTTAAAGAACCTGATGATAACACCAAAGAAAAAAGATCAAAAGCTTTAATTGATTTAGGAAAGAAAAAATATCAGCAGTTTTTAGAGAAAAATCTAAACAGAGAGTCAGCGGTTTTGATATTGAATAAAAAAATTGGTCAATATTATGAAGGTCTTTTAGATAACCAGTTACCAATATTAATTTCTGATAAAAAAAATATTAAGTCAGGAGAGATTTATAGAGTAAGGGTTAAGGAGTTAAAAAAAGAGAGATTGGTAGGGAATATTAATTAAAATATTAACCCAATTTTTTTACTAATTAAAAAAGTGATTAGTGAAACTAAAATTGTTAATATAGAGCCCCAAATCATATCAATAATGGTTATTAAAACTGGCCAGTCTTTAGTAACTGCTAAATTAGTCAAATCAT